>Ga0172378_10007474_pt1 | contig 10163 bp, 9 predicted proteins | sample GrowelOW332metaG_FD_119755 | JGI IMG/M metagenome (GOLD analysis project Ga0172378, IMG submission 119755) | Groundwater microbial communities from an aquifer near a municipal landfill in Southern Ontario, Canada - Pumphouse #3_1 metaG | ecosystem: Environmental > Aquatic > Deep subsurface >... | reverse complement strand
TCAAGCTCTTCAAGTTTTATTATGATCTCAGGTACTTCCGCAATTCCTGTTTCCGAAGGAATAAAAAACGGAACAGAAGGAAGATTTTCAATACGGCGCCATTTTACAGGTCTGGGCATTACTGTTCTCCATACAATTGCAGTATGTATCGTAGTCGGACCAAAAAGAACTGTCAACTATAAAAGCCTTTCCGTTATTGACATATGCCCGTTATTCGGTATACTGAAATAATTATGAGCATACGCCAATTTTATATACAGGAGCATCTATTTTATGAGTGAATCATGTAATCATGACTGCGGATCCTGCAGCGAAAACTGCAGTGACCGCGCTTCGGACCAAACAGATTTCCGTGCAAAACTGAATGCAAAGTCGCACGTAAAAAAAGTCATAGCTGTCATAAGCGGCAAAGGCGGCGTGGGTAAAAGTATGGTAACGTCACTGCTTGCTGTTCAGACAAGCCGCAGCGGATTTAAAACTGCCGTTCTTGACGCCGATATAACAGGTCCTTCTATTCCGAAAGGATTCGGCCTTACCGGAAAGGCAGCCGGCAGTGAAAATGAAATGTATCCTGTCGTGAGCACAAACGGCGTTTCCATTATGTCTCTGAACCTGCTGCTTGAGCATGATACCGACCCGGTCATATGGCGTGGTCCGCTTATTGCCGGCGCTGTAAAACAGTTCTGGACGGACGTCGTCTGGGGTGATATTGATTACATGTATGTAGATATGCCTCCGGGAACGGGTGATGTTGCACTTACCGTATTCCAGTCGCTGCCGGTCGACGGTATCGTCGTCGTCACATCACCGCAGGAACTCGTGAGTATGATCGTTGAAAAAGCGGTTAAGATGGCAGGCATGATGAATATTCCCGTTCTTGCACTCGTTGAAAATATGAGCTATTTCACCTGTCCCGACTGCGGCAAAGTGCATCATATATTCGGCGAAAGCCACATAGATGAAATTGCAGAAAAGCACGGAGTACAGACAGTGTGCAGACTGCCGATAAACCCGGAACTAGCTTCAGCTGCCGATGCAGGTACCATCGAAATGGTGGACGAACCGGAACTGGAGCCGCTTGTAAAAGCACTTACCGGCCGGTAGAAGCTAGAACCGCTTCAGGCAGCAGCGGTTTACACAGATTTACTGATTACTATCACGTGTAGTAATCAGTGTTTATCCGGCAGCATCCGTACAAACCTGTCCGCTGCTATACTCAGTGTTTTCCTGCTGTCCTGAACAAGACTGATATGCCTCGGAGGAACTTCCTCTTTCAGCGGGATACGGACGACACTGCCGTTTTTCAGTGCTTCCTGCGCAAGCGGTGCCGGAAGAAACCCAAGTCCCAGATTACACTGTACAAGCGGCAGAATCTGGTCGGCAGTAGCCGCCTCGGTATCAGGACGGAATATCAGATTGTGTTCCATAAAAAGTTCATTGTAAAACCGGTACGTCATTGTCTCCTCTCCAAGGCAGATAACCGGATACTTGTTCAGTTCTGAAAACTCCAGGGGCCGGTTTGCAAGAGGAATAAAAGACGTTCCTCCTATAAGTATTTCCGTAAACGAAACAAGTTCTGTCCAGATAAGCGGTTTTTCAACAGAAACAGGCGTCGTCACAACGGCAAAATCGACAATACCCCGCTCAAGTGCGGCCAGTGCCTGAGGTGTCGAATGATTTGAAATACGAAGCCTGATATTCGGATACAGCCCGTGGTATTCCCGCAGTTTTTCAAGAAGTAACAGATGAAGAGCCGTTTCGCTTGCTCCTATGGAAACAGTACCATTGTGCATACTGCGGATTCCTGCAAGTTCGTTTTCACCTTCCGCAATCTGTACACAGGCAGGTTCAATGTGTGCATACAAAGACGTACCTTCAGGAGTCAGTACAGCACCTCTGCTGCTGCGCGTAAATAATTTGCAGCCGAGTTCCGACTCCAGTCTGTTTACGGCGCGTGTTACGTTCGGCTGGTCACTGTCCAGAATATTAGCAGCTTTCGTAAAACTTCCGTATTTTGCTACATAATAGAAAATCCGGTAATAATCATAATTAACATCCGCCATACATTCTCCCATCCATATCAATTCGATATATACAGTATATCAATTATATTCTTCACACATACTATGCCATAGTATATACTTTGCATCAACAGCAGTCAGGATGAACAAGCATAACAACAGGGAGGAATAAATATGATAGATTTGTTTGAAGCACTTATGATTTTATGTTTCGGTCTTTCATGGCCCGTTTCAATTTACCGGTCATGGGTGTCGCGTACCGCAAAAGGTAAAAGCCTGTTTTTTGAAGTATTTCTGTGGATCGGATACATATTCGGGATTTCGCGTAAATTTATACTTTTTGCTACACCGGGAACACCGTTGAATACACTGTTTTATCTCGGATGGATATTTTATTTCCTGAATATAATAGAAATAAGTGTTGATATCGGCCTGTATTTCCGAAATGTCAGACTGGACAAACAGAACAGTACCGCGACAGTCATTATTGAAGAAGAAGTTGAATACCGGAAAACGGTTCAGGATTAAAATAAAGAAATATCACGAATGAATAAACTATTCCACAGCTTATGTATAGATAACTCGTATCGCCAGTTCCCCCTCTCACAGACAATCAGCTGCAAGCTGTGCTCTGCATACATATAAAATATAAACATAAAGACGATCGACAAGCGTATGCCGGATTGCATCCGAAACGGTTTCTTCTGAACGCGATTACATTTCCCGGACCGATTGATCCTGTCAAACGGTCCGGGAAGATATTTAAGTAGACGCCCTTATTATCAAAAAGAATTTCCTGAAAGTCTATTCAAATTTCTTTTTCAACTCATCAAACGATATTTCTCCGCTTATTTCCTGAACCTGCTGGCTGCCATCGAGAATTTTAAAAAAGAAAGAAGCTATATTTTGTATAGAAAGTTCCGGTCCCTTCTCTCCGTTTGACTTTGTAAGTGAATACTGTTTTAGTATCTGAGACCCCAGACCTGCGGAAATAATCAGAAAGTGATTCTCCAGTTTGTCAAAATCAATCAGATCGCTTACAAGTACACGACCTGCAACGCTGTAGCTGTTCACCAAAAATTTTGCTCCCGTCTCATCGGACAGAACGGTGCGCTGCGTATCGTTCTGCATATCAACACGGATTTTACCGGTATTAGCGCGTTCCTGTTCTCCCTTATATATTGAGCCAAGATCGGCAAGCGCAAGATTCCAGAATTCAGTACCGGGAAGCAGCGTTATCGGTTCCACTGAAAACGCCGTTGGATATAAAAAATAATTGATACCGCCTGCATTCACTTCCGGTGCATTGAACGTACCGATAATGCAGTTCTGTAAAGAAAACGTTTTTGAAGCGAAAACACCTCCCAGTACTGTACAATTTTCTAGCTGCACTTCCGTCCCGTAAATTGATCCGCAGATAAAACAATTTTTAAGCTTTACCGAAGGTGCATTAATATCGGAACCGAAAATACAATCTCCATTAATCAACAACGCCGCAACACTGCTTGAACTGGCAACCGCTTTATAAAAAAAGACAAGTTTCGTACTGTCGTTCTTTATATGCAGTTCGTGATTGGCAAAAACCGCTCCTTTAAATTCTGCAGGACCATTATTAATTTCGAGATTGTTCGTATAGACAGCGCCCTCAACAATCACATCTCCGTTGACTGTAATATTTTGTTCGAGTTCAGCAGTATTCTTCGGCAGGATGCTTGAAGTCACCCTGTTATCCTTAAGCATCACCATATTTGAACCCATATTTATATCTTTCAACTCTTTCATAATTTTACTCCATTAATTCTCATTACTCGTGATTTACCTTAATTCCCGACTGACTGCGAAGTTGCATAATCATATCATAAATGCGTTTTCCGTCGGTATTACCGCGCTGTTCATCTTCCGTAAGCATTTTTTCTGCAAGTTTATTAAACGAAGCCGTCACAAGCTCTTCTTCCGTCTTTCCGGGAATACCCCATCCGTCAGATTGCGACGTGAAATATTTCTGAACCGCCTTTGTGATCTGTTCTGAAATTTCTTTTCCTTCACAGGCCCGGCTTACATAACAAACGGCATTTTTCGTCCCTGTAGACGACATATCAGATAATTCGGCATATACCACAGGAATACACACAGATTCAAGTCCCTCACAACCTGCCTTATACAATATAGAATCAAGCTGATGTGCATATATAAGCTGCTGATTGACATTTTTTGCAAGATCCTGAAGTACCCCGGCCGTTTTACTGTACAAACTCGCTGTCGAAAGCTGCTGGTTTACGATACTGCCGTCATTCGCGCCTGTAACTAAAAAAGCAGTCTGCTTTGATTCCTGCCCGAATAACTGCTCATGCTGTACGTGCTGAGAAAGTTCAAAAGCTTTTTTATCAAGTTCTACTATGCTCCTGCGGCATTCTTCATCAAGATCACTGAAAATCTTCACGTAACGGGTTTTTGTCCGTGAATAGTCATCCTGCATGACTAATTGTTGCTTCTTTACCTGTTTCGTCTTTTCAAGAATCAATCCTATACCTGAATTTATCCGGCTGAACAGCGAAGCCATATCCTGCGAAATTTCCGATTTAATCAGCGTGAAAAAACCGTTGGTTACGTGTGCGGAAATATCGCTGCCTCTCTGCCTGATTACAGCACACTGAGCAGCATTCATAGCAACGACAGAACCGGATAGACCTTTTATTTGTCCGTTGCATCTGTCAACACTTCTGTCAAAAGGAGCTGTATCAACATGCACCATAATATCAACAGGTATTGAACCACTTACTGTTTTCGATACGGACCCCCCGTGTTCACTTGCGGGGTATGACATGCTCACAGTTTCACTGTAAGAAACGGATCCATGAACGGATTTGGAATAGCTCATTGAGAGCCTCCATCCGATACGGGGACTGCCCATGACGATTCATTGAAAAGTCTGATCATCTCCTTTGTAACCCGGTCGTCAATTTTTGAGGAGCTGCACCTCTGCATAAATGCATTCTGTACCTGATCGTGTTCCTCTTTTGCAACAGGGGTCCATCTAAAAGAAGGAAGGCTGCTTTGAACCTGATTCGAGACTTCATCCGCATTTGAAAAAATCCCGGTATCCGCAGTATACACACTGCTTACTTTATTCGCCGTATCATACATACTGTCCGTCTCGGCAAGCACTACAGGTATATACACCTCTTCTTTTGCAGGAATTATCGAATTTCTAAGAATATGTCCGACTTTCCTATTATACATGATACTTTCTTCAACATCACACGTCATTGCATCAAGCGCTTTTTCTGTCTTCCTTTTGACTTTCGCCGTAACAGATTTTTCTGAGGCAAACTGTGTATCATAGTCATAGCAAATCGTACAGCTGCTGTCATCGCGCAATTTTCCGAACATCCGCTTCTGCATCGCCGCAATTTCCATGGCAGCTCGATCAAGTTCCCGTATGCGTGCTTCAAGAGCCTTGTCAAGCGCAATAAATTGTAGGTGATACCGCCTGCAGATTCTGTTGTAATCTTCCTGCATAACGACCTGAATATGCAGTATATCGCTCCGGAACTTTTTCATCAGCATAAGCTTACTGCTCATAATGCTTGAGCAGGACGCTATTTTCTGGCTGAGTTGAGACTTCATCAGAATGAAAAAGCCGTTATCAACATTCGAGCATATCTGCCTGGATGCAGAAAGTTCTTCCGCTACGACAGCACTCTGCATAGCTACGACAGCGCCGGTAACGTTTTCCACATGACCGTTTACAGTATCAATTGATTGAGCCATCGGCTGCGTATCAATTGTAACATTAAAATTTGCCATATTTACTCTCCGCCAGACGTTGTATCGTCTTCCGCAGGAGTACCGGCTGAAGAGGAATCTGCTTTGTCTTCCGTCTCTTTCTGCTCCACAGCAGTTTCCCTGTCAGTAATAGAAGAAAGATCTTCAGAAGCCTTCTGTTCAAGATTTATTGTAAAGTCATCCATCAATTTTGGATCAATCTGAGGTGCAGGAGGAATTTTTGCATACATGGCATAGTAACTGTTGACAGGAATAAGACGTTTTCGGCGCTCATCAAGAGCCTGCATATTTTCCGGATCCTGTGAGCGTGCAAAATCCCGTGGTTCTGAATCACGCAATGATGCTTCGTAATACTCGATATGACCGAACTGTTCCGACTTGGCTGTAATATCATCCTGAAGCCGGTCCATATACTGCTGAAATTCTTCATTTGTTTTATTACACTGCTGTGCCTGCACTTCAAAACCGGCAATCTGCTCTGCAGCATTATCTTTTTCCTGTACTTCGCTGTCGGCCATATTTCCTGTTTTTTTCAATGAATCCTGTGTAGCTTTATAAGAAGTATATGTCTGATATGCAGTATTGTATTCAGCATACGCATTGGTTATCTGCGTAATCAAATCATTTCCTGTTTTTCTGTTGTCGCGGAATGCATCTTCCACATCTTTATTCCATTCATTAAGGTAATGCATTTTCTGATCTTTAATATTATTATAGATTTTCAGACGCTCAATGCGCGTTTCATTCATCAGATTATTAATTACCGGCATAAGCACTTCTTCCTGAATCTGATTCATACCGAACGGCATACTCGTGCGACTGTTATCCTCGGCAATCCATGCTCCGCTGAATAAATCGTATTTGACGCGGGAACTTGCCTTCAGATGGAAAGGCTTATAATCGTCGACACTATCCTGAAAATTAAAGCTTGCCTCGCGGATCCGTCCTATTTCTTCTGCCTCCAGAACAGGAGAATACTGATTGTAACCCGCCTTCAGTACAGCCGAAAATATCATGTTTTCATATTCAAGAAATTTACTTAATGAATTAGTTTTGACTTTTGAAATGATTTGAACGGATTCTCCGAGTTTTTTTATTAATTTTTTGAAATATTCGATATTGTCTTCATTTCCGCGTTTCTCAAGCTCTTTCTTCATATTATTCAGCTTGGAAAACGTAGTAAGTTTGTCGTTGTAACCGTCAATATTAAACACTCTTACAACAGGTTTACCGTTTGTTTCAGTCGTCGCATATTCAGTAATAAATTTATCTTCTTCGCTTTCAGGAGGAATGACGGGCAGTGCGACGGAAACACTGTCGTTGTCTCCGAGCAGATAGCTGATATTCCGTACCTGACGGTCAATATTACCGACATAATCATGCATTGTTACATTCTGCATGCTTAAACTGTAATCGCTTGTATCAATCTGTTCTGCACATTCGTTTGATTCAACTGCCGGAACTTTCTCAATACCGTTCTCAAGATCAGTAAGAGCCTGCTGAAATTCCTGCGGTTTATGCAGGACGGAAAGAGAAAACTCCGTATTATCCATACCGCCTGTATGGTCAACAACAAAAAATTTCCCTTCAAACGGCACGCTTGTTGCAACTGGAACATACGCAACACCAAGTTTCGTTACCTTATAATCCCGTCTGACAGCATCCTTTGCTTCACCAAATCCTTTTTTTCTGGACTCACCCTGTCCGATTGTTTTTTTTGCTTTCAGCATTTTAATAAAAGAAATGACTGCCGCAACAAAAAAGGCAGCACCTGTCACAAAAAAAACACTACCGCCTGATTCGATCACCTGTCTTATAATTCCGAAAACAATGCCGGCCGCTCCCAAACCACCGAAAACACAGGTTAGAATAAATAATAGCAACTTTGTTTTCTGTGCTGTTGCAATTTCATCTTCTGTCGTTGTAATTTTCGCCTCAAGCTCTTTTTCTTCTGTTACAATTTTTTCAGCAGCTTTTCTGTAGTAATCAAACAAAATTTTTGCTTCATCCTGATACAGATTTGCAGACTCTGGAAATACCTTACCAGTCACAAAGATACCCTCCGTAAAATAAATTTAAGAAACTCCGGAAACCAGAAAAGACTTTCGGGGAACTCTTTATTAGTTTTTCATCAGTTTCCGCTGCCTGATAAGCATATCAAGCGCGGTAAGCTGTTTTCTCAATTCCAAACCGTCGCTTCCGTCAAGTACCATACCGCATGCATCTCCAACGACATTTATTTTTTCAAGAATTTCCTGTTCCAGATCGACAGCAGAGCCGGTTTGTACAGGCGACAAATATTTGACATCTTCGGCAAGACAAGAAAGCTTTTCCCGCTCGGCTGAATATCCGTCGTTCAACGCAGAAGACTTTGCAACAAGAAGATCCATCGCAGCACGTATTTCTTTAATGGAACTGAGCATCTGCGTTTCTGTCTGTTCAACATAATGGACATGCGAAGAAGCAAAATAACCGAAATACACATTGATTGCAAACAAAAAGGCAAGTACACATTCAACAATAACGGCAACACGGACTGGTACAAGCAGCAAAACAACAACGACGGTCACAGCTGTTGAAACGATAATGAAAAAAACAACACCGAACCATATCATAGTAAGAGAAGGCATTTTTTCAGCCGTATTTTCCGTGTGAATGCGGGTAAGAAAAAAAGGACAGAAAAAAACAAGATACATAATCACAATGCTTATCCACATATACCATTCAGCATCGCGCAGGGCTGTCGTATTGTTAAATAAAAAAAATGCAAGCACAATAACGCCGAGTCCGGCGACAAATAAAAGACTTTTCAAAATAACAGATTGCTTTTGAGTCATAACCATCTCCTCCGGATATTCGAAAACGATAATAAAAAAACTGCTGATTAATTTCCTTTTGATTATTCAGTTTCTCTCTGACATGTTCTGCAAGCGTTAAAAGCTTCTATCAGCTTAATTTATTTCCGCAGTTTGGACAGAATTTAAGCCCCGGCTGAACAGCCGCGCCACAACGGGGACAGACAGGACCTGCAGTCACATTTCCTGCTGCCGTACCGGAACCTGTTAAATCAGCACCACAAGTCACGCACCGCTTTGCGGTACGCAGATTGTCGCTTCCACAGACAGGACAGGGATTATACGGATTTCCGCAGTATGGACAGAATTTCGAAGTTGCCGGATATTTTTTTGCACAGTTTGCACAAAAAACTTCCTTCCGCTGATTCAGAGGAGCACTTCCCCCCTGCATCATTGCACCAAAAGGATAGCCGCCCGTTCCGGCAGGAGGCTGCATCATTGCCGCTCCCATACCGCTGTTATTTCCCATTGCACCGGTCATCATTACCGCTCCCAGAACACCAACATTGCCTCCGGCAGTCAAAGCTTCGTTTGCTACGCCAAAAGACTGTTTCTGCTGCCATGTATAACCGGCAATATTCTGTGCACTGCGATCGGCCAACGCATCCGCGATTTTCTTACCGTCAGGAGTAGATGTATCAAGATCAACGGAAGTAATATAGAATCCGGTTAGCTCCATACCGTATTCTTCCCAAAATTCTTTCAGCGGCGATTCAAGAAATTTTGACAGCTGCTCAAGGTATGCCGCAATCTGATTAATACCAACACGATTTGCCGTCATATAGGAAACAATACAACTATTCGTCTTTGCAATTAAAGGTCCAAGAAAATGATCGGTCAGTTGATTTGCAGTAAACTCGGTAAGCGTACCGACCAGTTTTACCAGAAAGCGTTCTGCATCTTTTACTTTCAGACCGTATCTTCCCTGAGCTGTCAGAGGAATCATCTGGCTGTAATCCGGATCCATAAAGCGCATTGGGGTCGTTTTCCAGTCTATTGTAAGAGGCGCAGCTTTATTGACAAACCATATTTCTGCCGTAAACGGATTTTTACCGCCGAAAGGTATCCCGAAGAAATTCCGCAAAAGTGGCAGATTTTCAGTAGAAAGCGTATGCTTACCCGCTCCGAATTTTCCCAGAATCTGTCCCTTTGAAAAGAAAACGGCTTCCTGACTCTCACGTACAATCAGCTGAGTTGCCGTACTCAGATTGTCATCCGGAAATTTCCATGCAAATACATCATTTTTGGACGGTTGCCATTCAACCATATCTATAAATGCCATATATTTACTTCCTTTTTCTAAATACAATATGAAAATTATATATCACTATTCTTACTTATGCAAATTAATTATAAATAAAGTTTTCACCGTTCTTCCCGGAAATACGGAACACCCAGACTTTCCGGCGGCTGATCTTCGCGTTTGTCGCGCATACTTGTAACGACAAGAACTATTATTGTCACAAGATACTGCATCATTTTAAACAGTTCCTGCGTACCG
>Ga0172378_10007471_pt1 | contig 10166 bp, 12 predicted proteins | sample GrowelOW332metaG_FD_119755 | JGI IMG/M metagenome (GOLD analysis project Ga0172378, IMG submission 119755) | Groundwater microbial communities from an aquifer near a municipal landfill in Southern Ontario, Canada - Pumphouse #3_1 metaG | ecosystem: Environmental > Aquatic > Deep subsurface >... | reverse complement strand
GACCGGGCTAGAGAAGGTCAAGACAAAGCTCCAGTTCCCGGTGGTACTGCCGAACGATCTGAGGCAGGACATGGGAGAGGATCCGATAGAAGGCGGCGACGAGCCGCAGACGAACCTCAACTGGGTCAAGACCAAAGACCAGAGCGCATATCAAGGCGGCGGAAGCGATTCCACCGAAGAAGGAGGCAAAGATGCCAAAAAGTAAGGAAGAGCTCGAAAAGCTCATCAGACCGACGAGCTATCACCACCCATTCGAGATAAGGGCGGGGGTGCCAGGAGAAGGAGAGCCCAAAGACCAGATGATCATCGAGGGCAAGGCCATCACCTTCAACGAGAGGACGCTCCTATTCACTTATGCCGGAACCAAGGTCTACGAGTCCATCGACTCCAGAGCCATGGAAGGCTGCGACATGAGCGACTGCTTCCTCAAGTACAACCACAGCGAGGACATCATGGTGATGGCGAGAACCAAGAACCACACCCTCGAGATAACGAACAAGCCAGACGGCGTCTACATCAGGGCGCTCCTCGCCAACACAACGGCTGGGAGAGACCTCTATGAGCTGGCCAAGCGAGGCGACCTCGACAAGATGTCCTTCGCGTTCACGATCGCGTCCGAGGAACGAGACGACTCCGTGGAAGGAGAGACGACCTTCACGGTTAGGAAAATCGGAAAACTCTACGACGTTGCGGCGGTGCCGCTTCCGGCGTATGAGGATACGGACCTTTATGCCCGAAGACGAGGCGACGTGGAGACGCGCCTCGAACAGCTGGAGAGCGAGAAACGGGAGAAAGAGAACCGGAGGCTTCGGGTCATCGGCCTTGCCTATCTAGGCGAAGAGTACGACCCAAATAAAAAGTAATCTAGGAGGATTACATCATGAACTTAGAACAGATGAAAGCCGCTCTTGCCGCGAAGCAAAAGCGCGCCGAAGAGCTCAAAGGCCTAATCACCGGAGAGAAAGACACAGCCAAACTTGAAGCCTTGGCCAAAGAAGCCGAGACCAACGCCAATGAGCGCGCCGAGCTCACCGCGGAGATCAATGTCGAACTCCGCAAACAAGCGGAATCCGCCATCTCTAAGAATCCTATGCCAGTCGGCAAAGTCGCCGATGAGCATAAGAATGAAGTCGTTCCGACCTATTCCAGACGCGGAGCCATCTCGCTCTTGCTTGGATGCGCCGCCAGAAAGCACTCCATCACCGACGTGCAGGCCCGTGCATTAGGCACCGCCCTCACCACGACAGCCGATACCTTCGTCGCCGCCACCGAAAGCGTCAACGGCGTCAACAACGGTGGCATCTTCATCAAGACAAGCATCCTTCTCGACCTATTGGCCGAAGAGAAGAAGCTCACCCCGATCATGGACGCCATCATCTTCAAGAACGTCCCCGGCCTCTTGGTCTTCCCATATCGTGAGAGCAGAGGAAGCGCAGAAGCCAAAGCAGAGGGCAAGGGAACTGGCGAGACCCCAGAGAAGTGGGCTCAGTTATCGCTGGTCGCCGGATACCTCCAAATCAAGGTGCCAGTCACTGACGAACTATTGGATCTAACCGACTTCGACTTCGGGACGTATCTCGCCGATCAGATCGTCCAAGACCTATCCGAAGACTGGTCGGCTGACTTCATCTACGGAACCGGCGCGAACAACCACATCGCCGGCATCACCCTCGGATTGACCGCCAAGACCTACGCCGCTGGAAAAGAGCTCGCGACCCTAGAAGCCAGCATCAAGACCCTCAAAGGCAAGTACCGCAACGGAGCCGTCATCTACTGCGCACAGGATCTATTCGATACCTGCCGTTTCGCCAAGAACAGCGATGGCGATTACATCGTCCCATTCTTCAGCAACGACAGTATCACCGTGGCCGGGGCTCTCCCAATCAAGGTCGATGAGACCTTAAAAGACGGCGAGTTCATCATCGGCAACGTCGGACGCTTCTACATCGTCAACCTTTTGAATTCTATCCATCTTGAGACCAAGCGCGACGTCGATGAAGGCATCACCACCTACATCGCCAAACAGCACGCAGCCGGAAAAGCCGTTCCTAACGCCTTCGTCTACGGCAAAGCCGCCTAAGGCGACTACTTAGTTACGACCAATCGATAAAGGAGGAAACGAAATGGAAAAAGCCAACATACTGACCCTTACTGAGGCGAAGAACACTCTTCGGCTCGACGGGACGTTCCCGGAAAGTCAGATCAATGACTACAACAGCTCCGCGACCTCCTTCGTCGATGGAAGGACAGGCCGCAGATGGGAGGTAGGAGAGGTCGACCCCGACGCCAAATCATGCGCCAGGCTAGTGCTCCTCCAGAGCTTCTACCACGACGCCGACCATGACTTCAGAGAAGAGATCATCGACTGGCTCAACATCCTTAAGAGGAAGGGGGTCAGCTCCGATGGCAAATAAGGACTACGCATACCCAAGGAAGAATTCAAAGGTATCCATCTATTCGGAAAAACTCGTCAAATCAAAGAACGAGGGGACGGATGGAAGGGTGCTCAAGAGAGTCTTCCTAAATTCGAAGAAAGAGCCCTTCTGGGCATATTGCAATCCGATAGCTCAGGAGACAAACGACCAGCAGAGCGCCACCTTCCCAAAAGAGAGGGTGCTGGTAGTCATCAACTACATAAAAGGAGTCCACACGGGAGACTGGGTGGGATGGGGCGATAGACGCCTCCGCATCATCCTTCCGCCAGATAACTTCGAGGGGCGGAACCTTGAGCTCAAGCTAACCTGCGAGACGGTTGACGAGGGCAGCGGAGAGGCCGTCCAGGAGGTCTACCCATGAGGGCGGATGAAGCAATGGCCATAGTGGCAGAAGACATCCCTTCGATTCTTGAAAGCGCCGGCTTAGTGAACGGGGAGACGCTGGACGAGGACGAGATCGCCAAAAGAGACGCGCCCATCTTCTGGCCTATGAAGGCCGAGAGCCCAGACGCCACAGGCAAGAGGATCTTCGCGGTCTGGAAGATACAGGCCCTAGAGCCGCTTGCTAGCGCGGAGAACGACGTCGAATGCCGCCGTGCGACCGCCTACATCGACTTCTGGATTATGGGAAGCCCATACGCCGGAGCCGTGAAGAAAGCGGTGGCAAGAGCTTCAAGAGCATTTAGGAAAGACGGCTGGGAATTCGAGCTGAACAGCGCGCCTTATTACGACAGCTCGAGCAAGAGGACGCAATTAAGCTACGTTCTGACGAAAACAATATAAGGAGGCCAAAAAATGGCTTGCAAACAATTAAGAATCTTCCCGATCACATCATTCGGGTCCGATGGCTATCCAGTCGTCGGAATGCCAGTAAAACCACTATTGCTCGGGGCAACAGAGCAGGAGATCAACCTCAAGAAGGTGAGCTATGTCCCAAAGACCGGGACCGCTACCTTGGAAGCGGATGACAGACAAGAGGAGAAGACCGTCACCACGGGCTTCACCCTATCCGTGGAGCTCTACGGGTACAGCCCAGACTTCCTGGAGTCAATCGGGCTCGCCAGCAAAGACAAGAACGGCAACCTGATCTTCCTCTCGGGGGAGAACTCCAAGCACGTCTGCATCTTCGCCAAAGGGCAGAACCAAAAGGGCGCCGCGTTCGAGCTTTGGTTCTATGACTGCGTGGCCAAACCACTCTCGGAAGCCATCCAGACACAACTCAAGAGCGAGGTGGCGGATGCCATCGTCATCGAGTTCTCGGGAAGGCTCATCACCACATCAGACTTCGGAGACATCCCTTACGCAAAAGTGCTATCCGGCACCCAAGGCTACGTCAGTGGAGAGCCTACGACAACTGACCTCTACAAAGGGGTGACCGCCTAATGAAAAGGGTCATCGAGTACGAGGGCAAGAGACTAACCGACAACGGAGACGTGCCCGAATGGTATTGCGAAGTGGTCGGCAACGACATTCTCGACGACGCCATACCAGACGCCAAGACGGGCCGGGTGAGGCGCCCTGGTGTGATGTACCTAGGAATCCTCACCGCGATGCTCTTAGCCACTCTCGGAAGCCCAGAGGACTTCGGAGAGGCGGAGAAAGCCAAGGCCGTCAAAGATGCCAAAGAGAGCTTCTCGACGAAAGACATCTTCAATCCGACAGCCATCTCGATCTGCAACTCCATCGTTTCTGGGGAAGACCCAAAAAAAGCGGGGGCGGAGATCGCGGAAGAGCCCAAGGAAGACCCTGCAAGTTCATCTACGCCGTCTTCTTCGCCATCAAGCTCGGCCTCCCAGAGCGCTGGGTCAGAAAGCTATCCGTCAGGGACATAATCGACTGGGTCGAGTTCAATAGCCCAGATCCTGAGTCCAAAGATGGCTCCGACGGCAAACCAGGGGAAATCGAGTTTTAGGAGGAAAGCCATGGATGAAGAAAACTCATTGACGGCCTTCCTCTCCAAGCTCGGAGAGGACTCCGGCAAAGTCGTAGACGCCATGAAAGGCGAGATAGACGACGAGGCCAAGAGCTGCTTCCAGAAGATGAGGGACGGCACCCCAGTCAGAACCGGGGCGCTCAAGAACTCGCTTCAGATGAGCAAGATCGACAAGCCCTCCAAATACGGCTACAAGATCGACTACATCGGCTACGACGAGCACGGCCAAGCCTACTCGAAGATAGCCAGGACGCTTAACAAGGGCGGCAAGAACGGCCAGTACCAGGCCACCCATCACATCGACGAAGCCGTCCGTCTCCTTAAGGGGATGGACAAAAGAATCATCGACAAAGCCAACAAAGCCCTAGAGGGCAAGTGAAAGGAGGAACGGCAATGGCAGAAACCACAGTCTCTCGAAACCTTAGCGAGATCGACGCCAGAGTGCGCGAGCTCAATTCCTCTTTGAAGTCTTGCGCCACGGACTCAAGGGCTTTAGACAAGGCCCTCAAGGTCGACCCGACGTCGATTGGGCTGGCCTCGGCGAGAACCGATGTCCTCCAATCCAGAATCGGGCTAACATCGCAGAAACTAGCCGAGCTAAAGAAAAAGCAGGCGGAGTACGATGCCCAGGTCAAAGCCGGGCTCCCGATCGACGAGAGGGAGTATCAGAAGCTCACAGCGCAGATCGCCCTGACCGAGAGCCAGACGAAGAGCCTCAAGAGTCAGACAAGCGTCCTGAACTCGCAGAAGCTAGAAGGGCTCCAGAAGCAGTTTCAAGGGGCCAGCAAGGCCGCCAAGGCCCTTTTGGCCATATTGGCCGCCTCGATAGCCTTATTCGTCAGCCAAGGCGAGGAGATCGCAAAGAACTCCAAAGCACTCAATGTCAACGCGGAGACATATCAGAAGTGGGCCGACGTCTTCGAGAACGCGACCGGCGACGCCGACAGCTATTCATCGGTCATGAACTCCATCACGACGGTACTGGCCGGGATATCCAAGGGCTCCACAAAGGCAGTAGAGGCCCTGGCGAGCCTAGGGCTAACGATGGAGGACCTAAACGGGAAAACGGCCGAGGAAGCCATGAACATCATCCTAGAGGCCCTCAGAGGCGTTTCTGATGCATCCCAAAGGGCAGTGCTAGCCACCGCGCTACTAGGAGACAGCGGAAGCTACCTCGCCCAAGTGGCGGGGCTCACCTCCAGCCAGATCGCAGAACTCAATTCGCAGCTTGAGCAAAACGGCCTCCTCACAAATGACCAGGTCGCCAGCGCCGAGAGCGAATACCAGATGATGAACGACATCAAGGACCTTATGGTCAAGTGGTCGGCCGAGATAGGATCCGCCTTCCTTCCGGCGCTTCAGTCCACGGCCTCGCTCCTTCAGGCCATGACCCCGCTGATACAAGGAGTGGCCAACGTCCTTAGCGCGATAGGCCCAGCGGGCCAGATAGCCCTTGTGGCGATACTCGGCCTTTGCGCCGCGCTTCCTAGCCTCATAACGCTTACGGCGGCCACGAAGATATCGATGGATGCCTTAAGCACCAACCCGATAATGCTTGCTGTCGCCGCAGTGGTGGCGGCTGGGGCCATCGCCGGAGGCGCCGCGATACTCACAAGCGGGATAAGCGGAGGGTCCTCCTCCAGCTATTCGAGCAGCACCAACGTCACGAACAACACAGACCAAAGCACCATAGTCGTCCAAGTGACGACAGAAGATACGGGCGAGGACATCGCCAATAAGATAGCCGCGGAGAAGAAACAAAGGGGGATAAGCTGATGGAAACAAGGACATTTAGCCTCATAGCCAAGACCTCCTCCTGGGAGACCGTCTCCACGTACGCATTCGCCTCAATAGGGTCGAGAGGATCCAATGCCAAGATATGCACGCCAAACGGGCTCGGCGGCTTCGAGCAGACCCTCACTGTGCAAGAGGGCGACGTCATCGACTACATCGTGCGCCAGACAGTCAAGAAGGCAGAGATTAGCCTATCCCTCGGATTCAGCGGAGGCGACCCGATAGCGGCGGCGGAGCAGTTCAGGGAATGGTGTGCCCAATACGTCGACAGCGGGTCATTCAGGACAACGCTCAGGATCAGCTACATGAAGTCCGATCGTTACGTCGACGTGGTCGTCAAGAAGTACTCCCCTCAGCAGATGAAGAACGGGGTGGTCACCGCCACCTTGACGCTTCAGCCGATAACACTCTTCTATTCTTCGGATGACACGCAGATCATCCTATCCATCACTACGGCCGACAGGGCATATCCATACGGGTACCCTAGGGCTTACGGAGGCGGAGACTATGGGACGTCTAACGTCATCGTGAATACATTCATGAAGAAGATCCCTCTCATCGTGACCTTCCATGGGCACATCACCAACCCCGAGGCCAGCCTCTTCCAGAATGGCTCGGCCTATTCAACCATCCGCTTCCAAGGGCTAGACCTCGTGAGCGGCTGCTCGATCAGGGTAGACGCGGTCAATGGGACGGTAACCTTCATCGACGCAAGCGGAAACGAGACCGATTACTACAACGAGATCGACAAGACCAATGACACGTTCCTCTCCGCGAGGCCAGGCACCAGCACCATAACTCCGAACCTCGACCAGAGCGACACGACCAAGCCGAGCGTCGATGTCCGGATAGTCAAGTACGGTATATAAGGAGGCAGAGGATGTTCGCAGTTCTATTCGATAAAAACTTCAAAGCTCTAGGGACCAAGACGACCTACTACTGCTCGTCCTGGTCTTTGACGCGAAGGAACTTCGAGATGGACAGCCTCACGGCGACCACGGAGAAGATCGATCAGAGCGCGAAGGCGGTTTACATAGGCATGTTCAATGACGTCGGGAGGCTTTCCTACCTATCATTCTCGGGAAGGCCGAAGAACAAGAAAGGCCTCACGACGATAACGGCGATGGACCTAAGAAGGATATTCATCCAGAACTGCATGATCTCTTATGCGAGCTACCAGACCTCGCCAACGGTAAAAGCCTGGGTGACCTATCTGCTTGGAATACCTGGCTCGCTTTGCGCGAGCTATGGAGTGATCGATTACACGATCGACACATCGGAGTTCGATCAGCAGACCGTCGCATGGGTGGACGGGTCAATACCGTCGGCAAACGCGATAGGAGACCTGTGGGAAGAGCTTCAGGCCGCGATGATGAGGTACAACTTCACAGTCGTGCCAGAATGCAACATCACGACCGACTCCAGCACAGGGAAGACGACAGGAAGCATCAAGTTCGTAGTCAAGATGATCACGAAGACCTATTCGATCAAACTTAGCGACTTCGACGAGGCCAGGGTGATGAACGATTCTACCGAGGTAAATAGGGCGATAGCCTACAACAAGACAACAGGAGCCGAGATAGGCGAGTGGTGGCTATGCTCCTCCCCGTCCACGGGAAAGGAGACGATAGTCCCGCTAGCCTCGGCGGCTTACCTCGTCAAAAGCGGATCGCTCCTCACGAGAGTTCCAGCGAGATACAAAACCTTCAGCGACGAGGATCCCGACAAAGCCAAAAGCGAGGCCCTCAACGAACTCGAGAAAAACAGATACAAAGGCTCAGTCCAGATAAGCCTCGACGCTCCGCTCGCCAAAGAGCTTAAGAACGCCGACATCTGGTGCCAGGCCTACATCTACGGATACAACAGCGCCGACGACAACACGCAGAAGCTCCTCCCGATGATGTGGAGGAGCGAGGACCAGAGCGGGCAGGTCAAGGCCTGCTTCGGAAGGCTAGACGACTACTACTACATTTAGGGAGGAAAAGGAAAATGGCTGACATCACATTGATAAGAAAAAACGGCTATGACGGCGTGACGGCTTATGATGACGCCGCCGTTTTCCATCAGGCCATCGGGGACGCCTGGGAGGGCGATTCAAGAGGAGTCGTCTATAAAGGAGTCTATAAAGAGTTCGCCTTAGCCCTAAATGATTCGGCCAAGAAACTGAGCGTCCAAGCGGGATACGGACAGCTCTATGGAAGGGAATTCAAACTCGATTCGGGAAAGACTTATGACGTTACCGTTGCCGCCGCTTTATACGTGCTCGTTTACGTTCAGATCGAGATAACTGCCTCGACTGAGTCGGGAGCAATAAAATCGATAGGCAGCTCCTCGAACAACATCAGCATCGGCAACACCGACATCTACAAGAGCCAGACGGGCACAGCGACAATGCCTTTGTTCCTCGCTTACTTTAACGGAAGCGCATGGTCAATCCTTAAGGACTATCGCCACATCCGGGAGCCAGGACAAGCCGAGAGCGCCCGCTCGATTCCAAACAGCGGGATCCTAAACGGAACTAAAGTCGAGGACTTAGTCGAGTATGGCACCGGCTACGTCAGGAAAGCCAGATACTCGGACGCTGCCGGAAACGCTTTGAAAATCGGTCCAACTGGCAACGACAATGACGTTGACTCCAATCTCGCATTCCCGAACCACAGCGGGGTGGCGATGGCTTTGGCGGGAAGTTATCTCGCTTCGCTTTCGTCATTGGCCAAAGGCGTAAGCCAACCAATAGGATGGACGGAGCCGACTGGAGGGCTGGTCTGCTTCATAATCAAGGCGACCGCCAATAGCGGAACCACCTCCTATATTTCAAACGGCATCATCTCCACCGAAAGGGATGTCTATCTTTACACAATCGATAACAAGTGGGGTTTTCCGCTCGAAGGGATGGGTTACACGCAGGGGGATAACAGCTGGGCCAAGCTATCGCTCCGCAAAGGCGGCGCCACCCTAACCGCGCTTATAGACGGAATAACCGACGTATCGGTGACGGTCACGATCGTCACGATGGGGGTTTAGAATGTCCAACATCAAGCTCCTGACAAAGACCGGCGTATCTCCGACGTCATACTCGGACTCTTTGGTCTATTCGTCGATGAATGGCAAAGACACCTTCGGCCTCACCAACGGCGAGGTCTTCAACGGCGTCGGGACCAGCTTCGAGATAGCGGCCAACCAATCATCCAAGAAGATAACGATCGGCACTGGCATGGGGGATATCGGAGGAAGGCAGTTCAGATCGGACTCGACGATAGAGATCTCCCTCCAGACGCTTACCGGAATCAAGTATTGCGTCGTCTATGCCCAGATAGACACGAAAAACGTCACCGCCCAATCGGCAAGGATCCTTCTCGCCTATGACGCCGGGGCCTATCCGACTTTATCCACAAAGAGCCTATCTGAGAACGAGCTGGAAGTGAGCAACATGCCGTTATGGAGGTTCATCTACACGGCCACCGCGACCTACCCAATCGGAGCCTTCACAAAGCTATTCACGGGAAAAGAGCCAGGCTCGGCTTTCTCGGCAAGAAGGCTCCCGGGGGCATCGATGATGATGGGGAAGACGGTGGAGGATCTAAAACCACAATCGTCGAACAGATGGACCAAAGCAAGAGAAGCCGACTCGGCCGGTACGACGCTGGGCCTTGGAGGAGTGGCCATCGATGAACATCTGAAGCTGTCGACTGGGTCGTACGGAATGATACTCGGAGAAAGCCAGACGATAGAGCTTGCGGAGCATGAGGACACGGAGACCGATGAAATTTCCAAAGGCAAGTACGTCTCCAGCGGTGACAGCTTCATGGCGGATGTTGTTGGAAAACTGCCATACGGTGACGAAGTAAAACTGATGGGGTGGCTATTCACCCTTGAGCTCGACAAGGTGCTCTATAAGACAGGAGGGGTCCTGTGGATCCCAGGGCACTTCGAATACCTATCTAAGAATTATGCATACACGACTTACACCGATGGCGGGGACATGAGCTTCAACATGATCATGG
>Ga0172378_10007470_pt1 | contig 10167 bp, 6 predicted proteins | sample GrowelOW332metaG_FD_119755 | JGI IMG/M metagenome (GOLD analysis project Ga0172378, IMG submission 119755) | Groundwater microbial communities from an aquifer near a municipal landfill in Southern Ontario, Canada - Pumphouse #3_1 metaG | ecosystem: Environmental > Aquatic > Deep subsurface >... | reverse complement strand
ATCATTGGCACAGCGTATCAAGTCAGCGATACCATCAATCACCACTATTTGGATACCGCCATATTCGTAATGAAACTTATCCATACTTTGCACGGGTATATCCGAGCTTAAAATAATCGGATATATCTTTTTCTTCTTTTGTTCCTGCAAGTGGCAAAGCAAGTCGTTTTACACCATATTCTGTAAGCTGTTTCTCGTGTTTCTTACTGCTTTCTATCCCTGTCTTGTCCATATCATAAAGCAGAATAATATGTTTGAATCGGAATGTAAGTTTATAGATGATGTTTGCAGGAACATTCACCGTTTCACTATTGAAGCAAATAGAATGAAATCCCTTTGCAGCCATCGACATCACATCCTTTTCTCCTCCTGTTATAAAGACAGTATCACCCTTTGCGGGTAATTGTTCCAATCCGAAGCAATAGTTTTCACCGATATTGCCCCCATACATAAAGCGAACTTGCGAAAAAGGTCTATACAGTTTGATAAAACGTTTGCTCTTATAACCAAACATCGGTTCGGATGGAGATGAAATTAAACAGAAAGGTTTATCGTCTGAATTTTGACTTTCAAACGAATGCAAGGAACAAACTTTATATTCATTGAGTATTTCAGCAGTAATTCCGCATTGTTCCCAAAAATCAGTTTCTGATTTAGTAAATGGTTGTTCCTGGAACTGAAAAGGTTTGCTTTCTCGTTCAATTATAGATGCCACGTTTACCAATGGTGCTTTTACTTTTGATATAGGTGACGGATTGTTCTCAGACAGACCTAATGATAAGTCACGGTCTATAATTCTCATTATCTCCACAAATTCATTAGTGTTACTACAATCCAATCCATTTATCTGACCCACAAGAAAGAAGCAATCACCACTAAATTGGTCGTTCCCAAAATCTTTCATCTTGTAAACTCCACTATATCGGTCAAAGTAAATGTTACACGAAGCTTTGCTATCCTGATAAAGAGGGTTGAGAAAATTTCGTCCGATTCTCCAGTTCCCGGAAATGTAATGCTTGAAAACATTCAAACCATTATTGGTTCTTTCTAGAATCTCGTCTTTCTTTAACATAGAGCTTGTGGTTTGTTATTAAATCATTCAGATTCTGATTCGTACTCTTTATCATTCGGTTTTCCAACATTCGCTTAATCTCTGCTATCTTATAAAAATAGCGGCCACGAATATTCGAGTAGGTTATATCTCCACCTACACGAAGTCGTTGCAGAGTCTTCTCGCTAATTTTTAAGAATGTACAGACCTCATAGCTATCTACCCAAATCTCATCTTCATTTACCTCTTCGGCGACCTTATTATTTGCAACATAATCAGCAATGGCATTGATTTTTGCTTCTAATTTCTTGAAGGCTGCCGAGTCTATTGTTATTACTTCCATAATTAGAACTTATTGATTTGGCTGCAAAGAAATAGGCATTTTTAGATATAAACTGCCAAGATTCAACCAACTTGGCTGAAATAAATATTTCTGCAAATGCCAGAAAAGATAAGTGCTTTATTCCATTTTAACTAGGATAAAGGTCGTTTTAGTGATTTAATACATTGATTTTGCTCCAAATGAAAAATAACCAACTTGGTCGAAACTTGGTTGTTTTTATCAGATGATTTGATAGGAAGAATTTTTATTAGTGTTCATTATTTGGTTGCGTTCACAAATAATGAACAGTGGTAGAGGGTGATCACTTTTATTCGACGAAATATTAATTACCATTCTATACAATTGTTATTCAATGTGTTTTCTGTATATACGTACTGTTTTTACAGACTGTGAAAATAATACACAATTAATGATAAGTGAATAGTGGATATAGAAAAGGTAATAGTGGACTGGTAAGTCTTTAGATTTAACTCATTTGGACAATAATAAATTGAGAGGTGTTTTTCGTTGATGCTATTTTAGAATTCAGTTTTTATAAATAGAAGACTAGTCAATTTGTATTTGAGAGTTTAAGCTACGCATCTATTTTTGAATTTATCTATGTCTCTTTATATCGGGAAATTATTTAGAATCATTTGATATATTACTATTACCATTGTAGATAGTCCAGATTTCAAGAAGTACTGCAGAGGCTAAAAGAAGATGTCTAATCCTAAGAATACAACAAATGCAGAAGAAACTATTTAATGAGCTGTTATTCCCTTCTGAATCAACTGTAAATTTGTAGTTTTCGATATTCATAATACCCTTTAGTACTGGTACTAATTTTTGTAGTTCTATTTCTACTGACAGCACTAATAGTAAGCCAAGTGGAAGACCTTGTAATCCACCAAGACCAAGTGGACGCTAATTAACAATCCGATCAGGTGACGATGTTATACAATTAAAACTCATCACCTGATTGCTTAAGAATAAGGAGATATTGAAATGATTTTCAAACAAGGATCTAATCTCCTATTCAGAAACTATGAGGGTTCTTCGTCACTTTAGGTGCAAGCAAACGGTCTCAAATGCTTATTTAATAAAGACTACATGCTTTTTAATAAGCCATTTATTGAATCTGATAAAAAGTTGGTAAAAGCACTATAAATAAAAGGCTCAATGCAATATCTTGCACCAAAAGTGACGAAGAACCTAAAATCTTTTTGAACTTTCTTCCTGCCATGTCAGACAAGGCTGTCAAATGTGTGAAAGAGGACGTTCGAAATTGGAAGTTGCAGTTGAAAGTAGATAAGCATCTGGCTGATCTTGCTAACATGTTCAATGCCAAGATACAGGGCTGGATAAACTATTACGGTCGCTTTTATAAATCAGAATTAGTACAGGTTCTTCGATACGTAAATCAGTGCATACTCAAATGGGTACGTAGGAAGTACAAGAAACGAAAACATAAAAGGCGAGCAGAATATTGGTTAGGAAAAGTGGCACAGCGTGATACAACATTGTTTGCTCACTGGCGATTTGGAGTATTGCCTACGGTTGGATAATGGGAGTCGGATGAGCTGAGAGGTTCCCGCCCGGTTCTGAGAGGGGGCAAGGGGGAAGTTCCCTTGCTCTACTTACTTGCTTATTTTGTGTAAAAGTAAACGGAGCGCTATACGAACGTTACAATACATAGTTCCTTTTATTGAGAAGAAACTTTTTCTGAAGGTAAATACAGAGAAAACCAAAGTTGCTTATGTTGGGAGTATCAAATTTTTAGGATATTCTTTTTATCCAAATAAGAAAGGGATACAGCTTAGAATCCACAAAAAGAGCATTGTAAAGATGAAGGATAGAATTAAAATCCTAACATCTCGGAGCAATGGAATGGGTGACCAGGAAAGAAAGGAGAAACTCAAGCAGTTTATAACAGGCTGGGTAAACTACTTCTCATTAGCAGATATGAAAACAACTTCTACTCAAAACAGACGAATGGTTTAGGCATCGTGTTCGTATGGTAATATGGAAGCGATGGAAGAAGATTAAAACGCGTGGTCGGAATTTAATCAAACTAGGCATCAAGAAGTATAAAGCATGGGAGTTCGCAAATACAAGAAAGGGCTACTGGCGCATAGCCAAAAGCCCAATCTTGTCATCTACTATCACTAATGACCGCCTTAAACAGGCTGGATATATCTTCTTTTCAGAGTACTATCGCAAGGTCACTAATGTAAACTAAGGAAGCGCCGTATACCGAACGGTACGTACGGTGCTGTGGAAGGTCGGTGATGGAAATAATCCGTCACCTCCTATCCGATTATACAATCAATAAAGCTTATCTTTTGTACTGACAGCAGCTTGGCAGAGCTTTGTAAGCCTTTGGGGTGGCTTTAACCGTTCCGGCATCGTGACCGGCTTTGGCAACAGCCTGCATTACTTTCTCAGGAATAGCTACTGCCGGGTCATACTGCAAATGTAATGTCTGGCTTTTCTGTTCCCACATTGCCATTTTTACTCCTTTTACACTCTTGGCAGCTTTTTCAATACGTGCTTTACACAGATCACAGTTTCCTTTAACAGGTATCTGTACGTGTTTTGTTTTGACGTCTGGAGCTGTTACGGTAGTCTTTGCTTTATTGGGACTTTGAACTGTAGCTTTAATTGGTAAAGCTGTTACACTAGCTAAAATAAGAGTAGCTAAACTCAATTTAATCATTCTTGTTTTCATATTCTTTATCATTTAATTGGTAAATAACTTACTGATTCTTATTACATATCCATTCCTGGCATACTGTTAGTCTTTTTATTTTCAGGTTTACCTTGGTTCATCATGCTTTGCTTGCCATCCAGCTGGGCACTGGCGTCGATGGCAAAAGCTCCGTTGGTTACTATCTCTTCGCCCGATGCTAGTCCGCTAAGTACTACATAGGCACCCGAAAGCGATGGACCTAATTCTATTTCCCTTAGGGTAAAGGTAGGTACGGAGGTGCTGGGTGTTTTAACGTAAACAACAGAACGCTTACCGGTCCACAGTACTGCCGATTGGGGAATAACCAGTTGATCTTTACTCTTAGCCAATGAAGCCTTTACATTGCCGGTTACAAACATCTCTGGCTTTAATTTACCGTCGCTGTTGTTTAGCTCCACTCTTATGCCTGCTGTGCGGGTAGAGGGATTAATTACCGGATCGATGAATGATACCTTTCCGGAAAAAACTTTCCCCGGAACGGCCTGAAGAGTGAAATCAATCTTGTTTCCTGGTTTAAGGAATGGCAGATCTCCTTCATAGGCTTGAAAAATAGCCCATACACGAGATAAATCGGCTATCTGGAAAAGTACGGAACCTTGATTGATGTAATCGCCCTTATTTACTTGTTTTGCGATAACCTTGCCACTTGTGGTTGCTTTTATCTCTACGAAAGGAGAGGTCTTTCCCGATTTCTCTATAGCAGCAATCTGTTGATCTGTAAGATTCCACAAACGAAGCTTCTCTCTTGCAGCATCCAGCAAATAGGCCTTCTGCTGAGAGTTGCCCATCCGTGCTGTCTCCAGTAATTCTTGCTGGGCGGTATATATTTCAGGAGAGTAAACGGAAGCAAGTGTTTGTCCTTTTCTGACAGATTCTCCTGTGAAACTTACCCAAAGGCGCTCCACACGACCACTCACCGTAGCTGTTTGCGATTGCATCAGTCGCTCATCCGGTTGGATTTTTCCATAAAGGCGTAAATCTTTCGCCCTGTTATCATAGCCAACAATCGAAGTCTGCACATTAGCCAGTGCCAAAGCCTCTTCGGATAATTGTACGGCATTAGGATCAATGGTAGCACTGCTGTCACTGGAGGAACCACTATCTTTCAAAGGGATTAAATCCATACCGCAAATAGGGCACTGACCGGGTTTATCCATTTTAATCTGTGGATGCATGGAGCAGGTCCAGATGGTATGTTTATGCTCATGCACCTCTTTCTTTGCAGTGGTCTCTGCTTTATCCTTACTGTCGGATGAATGGAAGAACAGCCATCCTAATGCTAGTCCTGCAAATAAAATTAGCAGGTATTTCAAATAGCTTCTTTGCAAAGCTTCATTGATCCATTCTTTATATTGCTTTTTCATCTTTTTCTTTATTTATTAGTTGTAATCAAATCGTCCTTAGCTATAATCTTCTCAAATTCGGCAACTGCAGTGTTGTATTCCACAACGGAATCTACCTGCTTTAAGCTGTAATTCAGCAATTCACGCTGCACTTGCAACACGTCTGTGAGGCTTACACTTGATGCCGCAAATTCACGGAGCATCAGTTGGAATGTGGTTTGTGTAAGCTGACGTTGCTTCTCGTAAAGTGCTATTTTTCTTGAAGCATCGGCAATACGCAGATTAATAGCAACGAAGCTGGCCTCGAGCTCATTCTGGGTATTTTGATATTGAAGTTCTGCAGACTGTTGCATTAGTTTGCTGTCTTTAACCTGAGCTTTATACTTCTTTCTGTAAATTGGCAACGTAAACTTAACCATAGGCATTATCATGTCCATACCATTCATATTATTCATGGCGTTCATATCCTCGGGCTTCTTAACGTTAATCATGTACTCCAGTCCGATTCCTATCATGGGGTAGCCCATCTTTTTCGCCATTTCTCCTTTAGCCTCGTAAGAAGCACTTTCTGCTTTCCACATAGCAAGCATAGGGTTTTGGGTAACAACGGCTTCCCATGCTGCAGCATCATTAGCTATAAATGGTTTCTGCAGCAAAGTATCGGGCACACTGACAGTTGAAGCAGACGGACGTCCCAGCAAAGCATTGAACGCTGCTACGGCTGCTGTAAACTGCGATTGTGTAGTTTCGAGCGAGTTTTCCAGTTCGGCTCTTTCAATCTGTATACGCAGTACATCGGACATGCCACCGCTGCCACCACTCATGGACGAGGAAGACATGCTGCTCGTCATCGCCCCCGACTGGTTTGCTGTCATTGCCGAAGAGGATGGTGAACTAACAGATGAAGTTCCGCCCATTCCTGCCATTCCTCCACCTGTAGAGAGCGACATTCCCGATGATGCCTGAGCTGCATTTGAAGAGCCGGAAGAGTATGAAGAAGAACCGGTAGCTTTGCCTTTTCCAGCCGGAGACTTATATCTGTAAAGAGCAATTTCCTCCAATGATTTCAGTAGTTTAATGTTCTCTCTGATATTTGCAAGCTGTGCCTGAATGCTGTTTAGCTTATACCATTGAGACTGAACATTATAAATTACTTCAAAACTGCTCTCTCTGAACTTCTCGTAAGATGCCTTTGCCATCCACGACATTTCTGATTTGGCAGCTTTCAGCGTTCCAAACCAAGGGAACATTTGCATCAGACTCAGTGTTCCTATCTCTTTGCCATTTACCTGCTCCATAGACTTCAGGTAAAAACTGAATCCAAGTTCTGGGTCGGGTAACGATCCGGCAGGGACTATACGTTGCATGGAAGCCTCGTAGGCTGCAAAGTCGGCACGTATCTTCGGATTGTTTTTAAGTGCCTGTTGCACGTAGACAGCAATACTATCCTGTGCCTTTAGCTGGATGTGGCTTGTTGTCAGCAGCACTACTACCAACAAACAAACATATCTATATATCATTTTCCTTTTCATTTGATTGGTTTGAATAGTTAGTTTCAATTTGTTCGGGTAATCGGTTGTGTTTCACTGCATTTTCTCTCCACCAGCACTGAAGTACGGGAACTACAAACATTGTCATGGTTTGAATCAGCATTCCTCCAAAAGTAGGGATGGCCATTGGCACCATAATGTCTGAACCCTTTCCAGTAGATGTGAGCACAGGCAGTAAGGCTATTAAGGTAGCAGCAGTTGTCATTGAAGCTGCACGTACCCTTTTCAGTCCGGCTTTCACTACTGCTTCACGAATCTCGTCCTTATCAGAAGGCTTTTCGTCAAGGAACATCTGATGAATGTAGGTACCCATTAAAACTCCGTCGTTGGTAGCAATACCGAAGAGGGCTATGAATCCTACCCACACTGCTACACTCAGGTTGATGGTATGCATCTGAAACATATCACGCATATTCATCCCTGCAATACTAAAGTTAAGGAACCATTCCTGCCCGTATAGCCAGATGAGGATAAAACCTCCGGCGAAGGCTACAAATACACCCGAGAAGTGAATGAACGATGCTGTTACCGACTTGAAACGGAAATAGAGAATCAGCAAGATTAGTATTAAACTGATAGGTATTACAATCATTAATCTGTTTGTGGCTCGTACCTGCTGTTCATAATTTCCGGCAAATTTGTATGTTACTCCTTTGGGAAGTTCTATTTTCCTGTCTTTTATGCTGCTATCCAGTATTTTACTGGCTTCGTTTACCACATCTACTTCTGCTTTATCTGGCTGCTTATCAAAGATAATATATCCTACAAGGAAGGTTTTCTCACTCTGTATCATCTGAGCACCTTTGGCATAGCTGATATCTGCCAGTTCGCTTAGAGGAATTTGTGTGCCGTTAGAAACCGGTATCAATATTTGTCCCAAAGATTCCGGATTATCCCGCAATTCCCGGGCATAACGTAAGCGGATAGGGAAGCGTTCACGACCTTCGACGGAGGTAGAAAGCTTCATTCCACCTACGGCAGCACCAATAACCTCCTGTAAATCGGAAACCTTAACGCCATACCGAGCCATATTTTCCCGGTTCAGCTTAATCTCCAGATAAGGAGCTCCCACAGCACGATCGTAAAAAACAGAGGCAGGCAGTACGGAAGGAACTTTTTTCAAAGCCTGTTCCATTGCCTTTCCGGCTTTCTCAATGGATTCCAGATCCGGACCATAGATTTTCAGTCCCATAGGGGCTCGCATTCCGGTGGAAAGCATCACCATACGCGTGGCAATAGGCTGCAATTTGGGTGCAGAGGTCAGTCCGGGAAGATTGGTTACCTTCACTATTTCATTCCAGATATCATTTTTATTTTTTATCTCAGGACGCCATTGACGGTAATATTCTCCATATCTGTAAGGTATCAGACTATCTCTGGGAATAACCCTGAATTCCTTTTCAGGATTGTATGTTTTGCCACCTAAGAGTATAAACCGTCCTTTCCTGTCTACTTTAAATCGTTCCCGCTGGCCGTCTTCATTCAGCATATACTCCGGGCGATAATTGATTGTATTCTCGTACATTTGAATAGGAGCAGGGTCGAGAGCCGAATTTGCACGTCCCCATTTGCCTACAGCCAGTTCAACTTCAGGAATCCCTTTTAATCGCCTGTCCAGCTTCTCAATATTCTGAAGATTCTGTTCTACACCCGAGTGTGGCATGCTGGTAGGCATCAACAGATAGGAACCTTCATCCAAACTAGGCATAAACTCTTTTCCTATACCGGGAAATTCATTACTTGCATTACTCCAAAAAGTAGTTTTCCTGAAGGAATTCCAACCTATTGTTTCGAACCCTTTGGCCACAAAACCAAATGTTTTATCGAATCCCATCCATATTACCGAACCAAACAGTAGGGTAAAGATAGGAATAGCCATAAACTTCCACCTGTTGGCAAGGCACCAGCGAAGAATCTTCTCATAATAAATAACCAGCGACCAGAGCATAGTAAGGATAACGGCTATTATGCCTGCTACAAACAGCATATTGAGCAGAATACCATTTTGTGGCCCCAAAGGAAGCCACTCTGAAGATAGAAGGTAGACAGCTGCAAGCAGTGTAATTCCTATATTGATATAGTTAGGATAATGCTTCTTTTCCTGCTTCCATTTGTAGGCGAGCAGATTATTTAGTCCGATGGCAGTCAGTGCTAATGCCAAAATTGAGCCACTAAAAGCAAACAACAATATGCCTGCTACAATAAGTAGTATATTGGCCACTTTGCGATAGCCGTGTTTGGGTATGCGCAAAGAGAATATCCAGTAGGCAAGGGTAGGCAGCAAAACGAGTCCCAAGATAAAGGCCGAAACCAATGCAAACGTTTTGGTATAAGCCAGCGGATGAAACATTTTCCCCTCCTGAGCCTGCATGGCAAACACCGGAATAAAACTGATGATGGTAGTCAGCATTGCCGTACTGATGGCTCCCGATACTTCTGTTACGGAGTTATAGATCAGTGATACGAGATACTCTCCGTGTGCCTTTCCTCTATTCTCTGGAAAATCGAGGTGTCGCACTACATTCTCCATAAATACCACACCCACATCTACCATTACTCCAATGGCAATAGCAATACCCGACAGAGCAACAATATTAGCCTCAATACCCAGATTGCTCATGATAATGAAAGTGCTTAATACGGCTAATGGTAACATTCCGGCTATTACAATGGATGCCCTCAAATTTATAACCAGTACAATAACAACGATAATACAGATTAGAATTTCATGATCTAAAGCACTTTCCAATGTTCCAATGGTCTCTTTTATAAGTTGGGTGCGGTCATAGAACGGAACAACCGTAACTTTCGAAACTCTTCCATCGGGCAGTACTTTCTGAGGCATACCGGCTTCAGTCTCTTTAATCTTAGCCTTTACATTATTGATTACATCCATCGGATTAGAGCCATATCTTGCCACCACAACAGCGCCAACTGCTTCCATACCTTCCTTATCCAATCCTCCGCGACGTGTAGCCGGACCATAATTGACGGTTGCCACATCTTTTATTCTGACCGGAACACCATTTCGCGAAGTAATATCAGCATTCTCAAGATCGGATAGGTTCTTGATATATCCTAATCCGAAGAGAGTTGAAAACAGGTATGAAATAAGAGTCATGATCCATCCCGTAAATCCCTTGGGAATT
>Ga0172378_10007466_pt1 | contig 10169 bp, 6 predicted proteins | sample GrowelOW332metaG_FD_119755 | JGI IMG/M metagenome (GOLD analysis project Ga0172378, IMG submission 119755) | Groundwater microbial communities from an aquifer near a municipal landfill in Southern Ontario, Canada - Pumphouse #3_1 metaG | ecosystem: Environmental > Aquatic > Deep subsurface >... | reverse complement strand
GAAGAGGATTTGCATGTGGGCGCTGTGGGAGGCGAAGTGTCGCTTATCTCGCTGGATCCTAATTTAAAACCAGAATATTCGCACAGTGTGAGTGGTTCTATCGATTTATACAAACGTTGGGGTAAGTGGGACACTAATTTAACTTTGGAAGGTTTCTTTACTCAACTTAATGATGTCTTTACACTACAACCACAAGGTCGTGATGCGGACGACAATCAGTTATTTTTGCGAACCAATGCTTCGGGTGCTCGTGTGGCTGGGCTTAATGTGGAGGGGAAACTATCGTATCGTAAACTGCTAGGTATTCAGCTGGGTTATACGTATCAACAAAGTCGTTATATTGACCCTTTAAAGTGGTCAGATGATGTTACTATTGTACCTCAAACACGTATGTTCCGTACGCCCGATAGTTATGGTTATGCGTTGGTCAACGTGAATCCCTTGAAAGATTTTTCGATATCAGTTTCTGGTAAATATACGGGATCTATGTTAGTACAACATTTTGCTGGTTATGTGGCACAAGATGAGGAAGTAGAAACAAATCCGTTTTGGGATTTAGGTCTTAAATTGGCCTACGAGATTCCGTTGTATCGTTTTTATTCACTCGAAATTAATGCTGGCGTCAAGAACATTTTAGACAGTTTTCAACCAGACATAGATAAAGGTGTCAATCGTGATGCTGGGTATATTTACGGGCCGTCGTTGCCAAGAACCTATTTCGTAGGATTAAATTTAAAAATCTAGATAGTTTTCAAGTGATTATAACAAAAAAGGATATTCGAAAGAATATCCTTTTTTATGTTACAAACAGGAGTTTGTTTATAGCAAATAATGTGAGCTGATAGATTGATTATTGTACACGCTAGAGATGGTGTCTGCGAAAATATCCGAAATAGATATAATGCGCGCTTTAGGGCATCGTGCTTGGTCAAAAGGAATAGAATCGGTAAAAATAATTTCTTCCATTTTAGAGTTCATCACGTTTTCTGCTGCCTGACCCGACATAACTGGATGTGTTACAATGGCACGAACACTTTTTGCCCCATTTTCCATCATTAAATCGGCCGCTTTACACAAGGTGTTGGCAGTATCCACTAAGTCATCTACAATAATAACATTTTTACCTTCTACATCCCCGATAATGCGCATTTGAGTTACCTCGTTAGCTCTTTCTCGTGTTTTGTGGCATAAAACCAACGAAGCCCCTAGATGTTTGGCGTATGAGTTAGCGCGTTTAGAGCCTCCCATGTCAGGCGATGCAATAGCTAAATCTTCAAGATTGAGGTCTTTTATAAATGGAATAAAAATAGAAGATGCATATAAATGATCCACAGGAACATTGAAAAATCCTTGAATTTGTTCGGCGTGTAAATCCATTGTTATAACGCGATCGACACCAGCGGCGCTGAGTAAATCCGCCATTAATTTGGCACCAATTGATACACGTGGTTGATCTTTACGATCCTGACGTGCCCATCCAAAATAAGGAATCACAGCTACAATTTTGTAAGCCGAAGCACGTTTGGCAGCATCAATCATCAATAAAAGTTCCATTAAATTATCCGAAGGTGAGAACGTAGATTGTACGAGATAAACGTAACGTCCACGTACTGTTTCTTCGTACGAGACAGCAAATTCGCCATCGGCAAAACGCATAACTTTCATTTGCCCTAATTCACAATCGAGATGTTGACAGATCTTTTCGGCTAAATATTGGCTTTTAGTACCTGAAAAGATTTTGTAAGGTAGTATAGACATACAAACAAGGATTGAGTGTGTTTGGAAACTTCCTGCAAAGATACAGATTCTTGATGTTGTTACCAATAAAAAATAAAAAAATATTCTTTTTCATACAATCATCGTCTTTTTTCATTTTTTGATAGGATATTATTCGAGAATAAAAAAAAACGACTATCTTTGAAAATTAAAACAAACATTTTTGTGTCATACTAAATAACTACAATATCGATGAAACTTCATTTTAAAATCTCGTATTTTACCCATTGGGGACAGTCTGTTTATGTGGTTGGCAATATTCCAGAGTTAGGTAATGATGATGTTTCAAAAGCCGTTCCAATGCATTTTGTGCCATCTGAAACATGGGAACTTCTTTTGCCAGTTACTGTAAATGCACCGACTGAATTACATTATCGCTATTTTTTAAAAGATGAAAATACGCAAGCTGAAACTTGGGAGTGGGGCGATGGTCATGTTGTGGTCTTGAATCCCACAGAACTCACACAAATTACGTTGGTAGATGCTTGGAATGGTGTTGCCGCACTTGAGAATATCTTCATGACGGCACCTTTTCAAGAGGTATTGCTGAAAAGGGAACATGTCTCTGAAGCTAAAAAACCAAAAGTAGTTACACATATATTCCAAGTAAAAGCACCTCTTCTGAAAAATAATGAGGTTTTGTGTATTATTGGAGCTTCTGAGTCTTTGGGTCAGTGGAAAACCAACAATCTCCTTGTAATGAGTTATGATAAGTCATCGTTGTGGACCGCTTTCATTGATTTGAGTAAAGTACAAGGCGATGTACATTATAAATATGGTGTTTGTGATTTCGAAACTCATCAGTTTAAATATTTTGAAAGTGGCGCTGATAGAATTGTGCCTGCTGCGATAGCAAAAGAACAGATTGTTGTCAATGATACGTTCGCGCGTCTTGACAATCACTCATTTCATGGTGCGGGAGTGAGTATTCCTGTATTTAGCTTACGTTCCAATAAGAGTTTTGGTGTTGGCGATTTCTCAGATTTGAAATTGATGGTTGATTGGTCGAAACGTGTAGGGATGAAGCTTCTTCAAGTGTTGCCACTCAATGATACCGTTGGTACGCATACTGACGCCGATGTATTGCCTTATGCAGCTATTTCTGCCTTTGCTCTTAATCCTTTGTTTTTGAATTTAGAAGCCATTAAATTGCCTGCAACTCATCCATTACAGAAGGTGTACAAAGCGGAGCAAAAACGTTTAAATGCGCTTCCACTTATGGATTTTATGGCCGTTATAGATTATAAGTTACGCTATGTAAAAGAGGCTTATTTGTTGCATAAGAAAGTCTTTTTAGTTGACGAAGGTTTTAAACAGTTTTTCAAAAATAATGCGTATTGGCTGAAACCATATGCTATTTATTGCTGTTTGCGTGATAAATTTGGCACGTGCGATTATCGTTGTTGGAATGATTTTGCTGTATATGATGAATCAAAAGTAGAACCTTTCATGTCGCCTACTCATGCTTGGTTTGATGAGGTGGCGGTTCATTGGTTTACTCAATATCAATTACACTTGCAATTAAGGGATGCGGTTGTATATGCACATGCTCAAGGTATCGTTCTCAAAGGAGATATTCCTATTGGTGTTAATCGTAACAGTGTGGATACTTGGGTCGCTCCAGAATTGTTTCATATGGATATGCAGGCAGGCGCTCCGCCAGATATGTTTGCTGTTAAAGGTCAAAATTGGGAGTTACCTACTTATAACTGGGATGTTATTGAGCGTACAGACTTTGATTGGTGGAAAAAACGCTTTCAACAAATGTCTTGTTATTTTGATACATTCCGTATTGATCATATTCTTGGTTTTTTCCGTATTTGGCAAATTCCAATGGATCAAGAAGAGGGAATTATGGGCTATTTAAATCCGTCTAATCCTCTTTCTGTCGAAGAGTTTGAAAGTCGTGGATTGTGGTTCGATTATGAACGTTTTACAAAACCATATATCACAGACCATATCTTATGGGAAAACTTTGGAGAGGAAGCCGATTGGGTTCGCCAAAATTGCCTGAATCTTGAATATGGTTTTGCTTATCGTCTTAAGTCTGAATATCTGTCGCAAAAGGCGGTTAAAAAATTATATGAAGATGGAAAGATATCTGAACGTGTAAAATGGGGTTTGTTCGACTTGATTTCAAATGTATTGCTTTTTGAAGTTCCAGAAAGTCAGGGGCGTCAGTATTATCCGCGTTATGGAATGGAGTCACTATCGACATTTCAAGCACTTGATGAACATCAAAAAGAGGTGTTTCGGGAATTATATGTGGATTATTTTTACCGTCGTCAAGATGCGTTTTGGTATCAATCGGGCATGCGTAAATTACCAGCTTTGAAGCGAGCATCTAATATGCTCATTTGTGGCGAAGATTTGGGCATGATGACTCATTGTGTGACTTCTGTGATGAAAGAGTTAGGCATCTTGAGTCTTGAAATTCAACGTGCACCGAAAAATGATAAAATAGAGTTTTTTCACCCGGCAGACGCACCTTATTTATCGGTAGTAACTCCTTCTACACATGATATGAGCACTATTCGTGGTTGGTGGGAAGAAGATTATGGTGTGGCTCAACGTTTTTATAATTCTCAATTGGGCCATTGGGGCGAAGCTCCTTATTTTTGTGAGTGGTGGGTGAATCGTGATATTATATTGCAGCATTTGTATTCGCCAGCTATTTGGGCTATTTTTCAATGGCAAGATTTGATGGGTATGTCGTCCGAATTACGTCGAGAGAACCCGAATGAAGAGCGTATAAATGTTCCTTCTAATTCTTTGTTTAGCTGGCGTTATCGTATGCATATTTCGTTAGAAAAGCTTCTTGGATGCGACGATTTTAATAATTTATTGAAAAATTTTATTGAACAATCGGGGCGTTAAAAGGCTTGTCTGTTAAGATTAAAAATCTCACATTAAATTGTTTCTTGTGAGATTTTTTTTCATAACAATAAAAAATTAGAAAAAAGCTGTATCTTTGCAAGCTACTATGGAAAAAATCGCAAAATAACCATGAAGACCAAACTTTTACTGCTATTTTTACCTTTGGTCTTGTTGTTGTCATCTTGTATGACTACTAAACGTTTGAATTACCTTCAAACAGGCTCTGGCATACCTCAATATGCTGATTCTGTAGAGTACGAAGATTATAGGCTTCAAAAGGGTGATTATTTATATGTTCGTATATACTCTCCTAATCCTGAAGATTTAATAACTTATAATGGCAATACGGGTAACTCCAATCAATCTCAACAAGCAGGGGATAATGCTACGTCTCGGTTATTGCTTTATTTGGTGTCTGAAGATGGGAGTATTAAGTATCCTTACGTTGGGAAATTACAAGTATTAGGAAAGACTACTCGCGAAGTTAAATTTCTTTTAGAAGATGTATTGCGTGAATCCATTTCGGCCTTTTCGGTAGATGTTAAATTATCTAATCGCTCATTCTCGGTTTTGGGTGAATCAGGCTCGGGACGCTATTCTATTCCGAAAGAAAAATTAAATATTTTTCAAGCTTTGGCTATGAGTGGCGATATGACATTGTATGCTAAACGTAGTAAAATCCAAATAATTCGTCAGACTGAAGCTGGAACCGTTGTAAAAACTTTCGATTTGCGAAGTCAATCTCTTATCAATTCTGAATATTATTATATTCAACCCAACGATGTTATTTATGTTCCGTTTGACAATGCCAAATTTTTTGGTGTTTCGCATATTACAGGTTTGTTATCATTGGGTATTTCGACTTTTTCGTTTGGATTACTTATTTATGGGCTGATTAATCAATTCTCTACACCATGATGAAAGTACTCAAATATATTACCTATTTAATAGCAGTCGTTGTATTTACTTCTTGTTATACGAATCGCGGTATTGGTTTGTTACAAGAGCGAAAGAGTTTGCCTACATACGACCAAGGGTCTTATCGTCAGTATAAATTAAATCCTAATGATGAGTTGACGGTTCGTATCATAACAGCCAATAAAGAATCAGCTGCCATGTTTGGGGCTCAACAAGCGGTCAGTATTAATCAAACGTATTCGTATCGTATTTATCCTGATGGAACTGTTGATTTGCCATTTTTGAGTAAAGTTCCTGTGGCTGGTTTAACACTTGAAGAAGCAGAGAATTTTGTTCGAGAACAATTGAAACCTTATATCCCAGATGTACAAATTAAATTGGCACTTGCTACAAGTACATTTTGTGTTATTGGTGATGCTGGACGAGGTTATTTTACTATTTATAAGGAGCGTTTAACTATCTTTCAGGCGCTTGCTTTGTCTGGTGGCTTAAATGAATCGGGTGATTATAGTGCGGTCAAGATTATTCGCGAAACGGCCCAAGGGACTAAAATTGTGTCGTTTGATTTGCGCTCTAAGAGTTTAATTGACTCAGAATATTATTATATATATCCTAATGATATTATTTATGTCGATGTAACTAAAAAAAGTTTTTGGGCCGTCAATTCGTATTCCAACTTTTTATCAATTATAACATCTTCTGTTACGTTATTGTTAACTGTTTGGAATTTAGCTAAATAAATTCTTAAATTATGGGAAATTACTATCCAGATAACACACCGCTTAATCAGCCTATGTTTGATGACGAAGATAACTCGTCGTTTAATTTTATGGAATGGATTATACGTTTTCTACGTAACTGGTATCTATTTGTGGCAGGTGTAGTTATTGCTTTGGGAATTGCCTATTTCCAAAATCGTAGTTGGGTGCCCCAGTATGTTACTGAAACCAAAATTGTGATAGAAGATAATTCGGCCAATCAATATAATTTCATGCAAGGGTTTGGTGTGAATAATAACTACCGTAATAGTAACAATCAATTATTATTATTAGGGTCGTTTGATTTAATTCGACAAACACTTAATAAGTTGCCTTTTGGGGTTGATTATTATACGCGAGGGCGTTTTAAAACCAACAGTCTATATGGTCGAGAACCAATTAATATTGAGTTAGCTTATCTCGATGAAAGGGCTTACCATTATGAATTTGAGTTTAAAGTCGTAGATGCTAACAATTTCACTATTACAGCTGATGCTGATAGCGATAAACCAATTGTTATTAAAGGAAAATTCGATGTCCCTTTTGAACATTCACTCATGTTTGCTACAGTACATAAACGTAATATGTCTGATGGCGCAAATTTTCTTTTTAATTTCAGAACTGTTGAATCCTTGGAAAGTGAATTTTCAGGGCGTTTGTCTTTGAGTTATGTGGGTGATATGTCATCCGTAATTAGTGCCACGCTTGTTGGTGAAAATATAGCTCGTGATCAAGATTTTTTAAATGCACTAGCCAATGAATTTCTGGCTAATAATTTAGATAAGAAAAATGCTGAAGCTATCCGTACTATTGAGTTTATTGATGAACAGTTGGGTTTGATTGCTTCTGCGTTATCCGAATCAGAAGGGCGCTTGCGTGAGTTCCGTCGTGACAATAATATTATTGATGTGAATAGTTACATGGGTACTGTCTTGTCGAAACTTACGGCGTTGGATGAGCAGCGAATGGTGCTTGACCAAAAGGAGCGCTATTTTAGATACCTTTCTAAATATTTGAAAGAGAATATCACGGAGGATGTTTTGGTGGCACCTTCTAGTATCGGAGTGTCTGACCCGACATTACTTGACTTGGTCGGTCAATATAATGAGTTGCAATTACAACGATCTGATGTTGGTCCTAAAAATCCAAATTACGAGCGTTATTCTCGTCAGATGGATAAGGTACGGAATATGTTGCTTGAAGTGTTACGCAATGTACGAAGTGTTTATGATTTGGATCGTACAAGTTTTAATGAACAATATGCTAAAGCGTTAGCAGAAAGCCGATTATTGCCAGAAAAGGAGAATTCCATGATTAACATGGAACGAGAGTATAAAATTAATGACAATTATTATACGTTTTTATTGCAGAAGCGCTCTGAAGCTCAAATTCGTAAAGCATCCAATAGTCCTGATAATTCTATTCTGCAACAGGCTCGTGTTATTTCACTGGTCAATGGTGATAAAAAATCGCGTACATATATGATGTTTGTCATCATTGGTTTGTTAATTCCATCTGCATTTATTATTTTGCGCGAATTATTTAATGTGACTATTCGTACCGAAAAAGATATTGAAAAACTGACCAAATTTACACTTATTGGAGGAGTACGTCATACTAATAGTAATAAAGCAGTGCTATCTACCATAGCTCCAAAGTCTGCTTTTACCGAGTCTTTGCGTATTATTAGAACTCGTATTGAGTTCGTTGCACAACGAAAATCTCCCGTGTGTGTGATGGTTACATCGGCAGAGTCGGGCGATGGAAAAACTTATTTTTCTACTAATTTTGCGGGTGTGTATAGCCTGATTAGTAAAAAAACATTATTGATAGATTTAGATTTTCGTAAACCTAGTGTTGCTGCTTTGTTACATAGACACGACAAGGGCTTAGTGAATCATTTAATTGGAGATATAACGTTGGATGAAGCTATTATAAAGGATGAAAGTCTTGGCTTTGATGTTTTATTGGGTGGGGTTATTCCTCCAAATCCCGGTGAATTGATTCGTTCCGAGAAGCTTAAAAACATTATTATCGATTTGAAAAGTAGATATGATTATATTGTCATTGACACGAGTCCTTTAGGTTTGGTTGCAGATGCTTACTCATTGTCTGATTTAGTTGATGTTACTTTAATTGTGGCTCGTAGTGGAAAAACGAACAAAGCATTTTTCAAAAGTTTTATGTCGCAGGTAAAAGCCGATCGTGTATCTAATGTTTATGTGGTTTTGAATGATATAGATATGAAAAAACTAGGGAATTATGGCAATGGATATGGTTATGGCAATAGTTCTTATGGTGATCGTGCTGGATATTATGTACAAACCGAATTTGAGGAAAATAATAAAGTATAAGACACATGAATGTAGTAATTGTTGGTACGGGGTATGTAGGATTAGTTTCAGGAACTTGTTTTGCTGAAATGGGCATGAATGTGCAATGTGTTGATGTTGATGCCGCGAAAGTTACCCGATTGCAAAATGGCGAAATACCCATTTATGAGCCAGGTTTAGACGACATGGTGGTGCGTAATACGGCTGCTGGTCGTTTGACTTTTACAACATCTTTGTCAGAAGCATTAGCTACTGCCACGGTTTTGTTTATTGCAGTTGGAACGCCCACGAGTGTTGATGGTAGTGCTGATTTGAAATATGTATTGCAAGTTGCAAAAACTATAGGCGAAAATTTGTCGCAGTATTGTTTGATTATTGATAAAAGTACAGTTCCTGTTGGTACTGCGAAATTGGTAAAGCAAACTATTCAATCAGAACTTGAGAAACGCAGTGTGACTATTCCGTTTGATGTCGCTTCTAACCCTGAATTTTTGAAAGAGGGTGCTGCTATTAAAGATTTTATGACTCCAGATAGAGTCGTTGTTGGAGTTGATTCAGAAAAGGCTAAAGAGGTGTTATCTCGTTTGTATCGTCCATTTCTTCTGAATAATTTTCGAGTGATATTTATGGATGTGGCTTCGGCAGAAATGACAAAATATGCCGCTAATGCTATGTTGGCAACGCGCATTAGCTTTATGAATGATATCGCTAATCTTTGTGATAAAGTTGGTGCTGATATTAATATGGTGCGTAAAGGAATTGGTGCAGATGAACGTATTGGCTCTAAATTCTTATATGCCGGTTGTGGTTATGGTGGTTCTTGTTTCCCAAAAGATGTGAAAGCATTGATTAAAACAGGTGACTTATATGATGTTCCAATGGATGTATTAAAAGCTGTTGAAGTGGTTAACGAAAATCAGAAAACAATTTTATTTCGCAAACTACAAAAATATATTTCGCAGGAGAACTTAAAAGGGATTACAGTCACTTTGTGGGGTTTGTCATTTAAACCAAATACAGATGATATGCGCGAAGCACCTTCTGTGGTCTTAGCTAATGCTTTGCTTTCTGCTGGCTGCAAAGTTAAGGTTTATGATCCTATTGCCATGGAAGAGGCTCATAAGCAGCTAGGGAACACAGTTTATTATGCTTCGGATATTTATGACGCCGTAAATGATGCAGAAGCCCTTTTCTTAGTTACTGAGTGGAAGGAATTTCGTGCACCGAATTGGTCGGTTGTTCGTAAAGCTATGAGAGGAAATATTGTTATTGATGGTCGTAATATTTACGATGGCAATGAGTTACGTGAAGTCGGTTTTGTGTACGAAGGTATTGGTGTTAAATAGAAAAGTGTGTTGATTGTTATTTTTTTTGAAAATATTTTCAAAACACTTGGCTAGTAAGAAATAATATATTACCTTTGCACACTCTTTTCAGGGAATGTAAAACGCAAAAATATAATAGTAAAATGTCAAAAATTTGTCAGATTACCGGTAAAAAAGCAATG
>Ga0172378_10007465_pt1 | contig 10170 bp, 6 predicted proteins | sample GrowelOW332metaG_FD_119755 | JGI IMG/M metagenome (GOLD analysis project Ga0172378, IMG submission 119755) | Groundwater microbial communities from an aquifer near a municipal landfill in Southern Ontario, Canada - Pumphouse #3_1 metaG | ecosystem: Environmental > Aquatic > Deep subsurface >... | reverse complement strand
TTTCTGTAACAACATTAAAAAGTGTTGAACGGCGCTGATCGATACTCTTAATAAGCCATGCCGCCGAATTGACTCGCTGCTCAATGTATTTCTTTGTTTCATTATCGAAGTCTGTATTATGACGATACACGGAAGAAATGTTGAGATGCGGTATGCCATAGTCATTCACCATAACAACATAGGCATCATCCACCTTACGAACAACGACATCTGGAACAATATAATCTGATGAACCGTCACCATAGGAACTTCCCGGTTTTGGATTGAGAGTACGAATGATATCTACCGCAAGCTGTACTTCATTTGGCTTACAATTTTCCGCCTCAGCAATTAGCTTCAGCTGTGCTTTACCAACTTTCTCTAAATGGTCCTCTATAACAGCTCTAACGAGTCCATCATAGATTCCCTGCTGTTTTGCCTGTATCATTAGGCATTCACGAAGATCACGTGCTCCTACGCCTGCTGGTTCAAAGGTTTGTATAATACGAAGTACAGCTACTACCTCATCCTCTGTCGTCTGCGTAGCCCGGGCAATCTCACTGCACGCAGCCCGCAAATAACCACAGTTATCAGTAGATCCAACAATAAAGACTGCAATGGATTTTTCCCGATCGCTTTTGAAGCTGAAATTCACTTGTTCAAGAAGATCTTCTTCCAAAGTAAGCTGCATTGTCGATATGGTTTCATAGCTTTGCTTTATATCTGTTTTTAGCGGTTTTGTCCGTTTCTCATCATCTCCAAGATAATTTGCCAACGCCGATAGTTGTTCTATACTATAACGATCCGTTAGCTTTTCTCCATGTTCCGTCTCGCCGAGACTGTCGTCCATCTCAAGCGCCGGATTCTCCATATATTCTTTTTCAATTGTCGCACAAAGATCCTGCGATGAAAGCTGCAAAATCTGTATTGCCTGCTGCAGCTTTACTGTCATTGCCAGTTTCTGTCCAAGATTCAAGCTTAAACTTTGTTCCATACTGTAACCCTCAACCAATCTTTTTAAAACATATCATTACGCAATCGGTTCGATTGCTGCTGCAATCGCCGCCCCCAGTCCGGAACCACCGTTTTCCAACACTGTATCTACTTGTCCAGCGTCTTCACCAAGAATATCATAAAGTGCTTTCCTGATATTTTCTGCTGCAAGCGGCATTTTTTCATACACAGATCCATCAACTGCAATGTGCTGTTTACAGATCCTGCCCTTTTCACTCAAATGCCAAATAATCCCTGCATACGTAGCAGCAACGAGACGTGCCGAGCGAATAACGACGGCTGCTGCCAACTTTTTTACCCATGTACATTCTTCAAGGGACAGCACTTCACCTGTCTTCTCTCTGATTGTTTTTTCCACAACTGCCAAGGTTGCCGATTCATCAGCAAGTAAGTTTGACATATCAATACTCGTAAATGCAAATTTTGTATTTGCCGAAAATGCATCTGCAAGAGCGTAGCCGAAAAGCTCGCCAAGATATCGTCCTGAAACCATCTTTTCCAGACACTGTTCACCCGGCTTTTCCGAGACATTATCCACCAGATGATCATATTTATTCGTTATAAGCTTACAGAAAGCACCTGATTCCATATTAATGACCATTTTTGAACGACCTTCACCTGCATATGGTTCAAGATAACAGGTGTTATGTCCCGTTGCGTAAATCGACCCAATATATGTGTCCGACTGCTTGTAAGCCGCAGCCAAAAGCACCGCAACAGTATCATTGATGACAGCTACCGGGCATACATTTCTTATACCATTACGTTCAAGTGCTGCCTTCAAAAGATCGTTGACAACCTCGCCTTCAACCCCCGTTGTCGCAAACTCTTTTGTCCAGCTAATAAGCTTTGCATTATAAAGATTCGTCTGCTTTGACGGAAAAGAAAACGTGTGCCCCAGTAAATATTTCTTTGTATGGTTGCCATCAATAGCTTCGTCGACAATTCCGGCAATAAAATCGAACATATCCCTTGCCGTTGAGCCTTCACCCACATAGTCATAGATACCTGATACACGCAGCGGTTTCACTACTTTCTTGCGTATTATAAACTTTTTATCACCTTCCAGGCAGATACGAAGCACACGGACATTTGTTCCGCCAAAGTCCAGTGCCAGATATTCTCCTGTTTCCTTACCAGTTGGTAATCCAACATAGGATTCCAGCATGCGCAATGATGATTCCTTTTTTTTCTTAAGGCCACTCTCTATATCATAGCGAAAAGCTGCGGCCACTTCGCTAAGCTCTTCCTTCCCTATCGTAAATTCATCAATCATTTCCTGGAATTTTCTTTTATTCAAGCTCATCTTTATCTATTCCTCCCAAAATTTAATCTACATACGATAAAATTTCCTAAAAATCTTTTATTTCTGTGATGCATGATTGCGTGGAATAATTTCAAGCCAGTACCCATCCGGATCACTGATAAAGTAAATTCCCATAGTCAAATTTTCATAACAAATACAGCCCATCTTTTCATGCAATGCATGTGCCGCATCAAAGTCATCAACACCAAAAGCAAGGTGAATTTCATTTTCGCCAAGATTATATTTTTTCTTGCGACCAAAAATATATGTAAGCTCAAGTTCATGCGGTGTCTGTCCACCATCACCAAGATATACCAATGTGAAACCATCCGTTTCCTTACGGCGTGTTTCTTTAAGACCAAGCGCTTTTTCATAAAACTCCAAAGATTTATCCAAATCTAGTACATTAAGATTGTTGTGTAAAAATTTAAACTGCATCCTTACCACTCCTCTATATTTTTATGTTTATTCTATACATTTTGTATTTTTGCTATAAAAACGATTTGGTTGTATATCCATTCTATTTCTGTAATTCAGACGTTTCTTCAAGATATTCCCAACGTTCCATAAGCGTTTCCAACTTGCTTTGCAAACGCAGTTCCTCCTGACTCAACTCACTCAAGCGGCTATAGTCTGTACCAGCACATTCTGTCATCTGCTGCTGTACAACCTTGAGCTCGCCTTCCACACTGGCGATAACCAGCTCAATTTCTTCATATTCGCGCTGCTCCTTAAACGTAAGCCGCCGTTGCATCTGCAACTCTTCCTGCATGTTTTTTCCTTGTTGCTGCAACAACATCTTTTCCGGTGGCTGCGTTTCCCTTTGTATCGCTTCATGATCTTCTTTTTCCCGTTCCTGCTCCGCCTTATAACAAGAATAACCACCCGGATACTGCCGCAAATGTCCACCCTCTTCATAAACAAAGACTTTTTTTGCCAGTCGATCAACAAAAAATCGATCATGAGAAACAAAAATTATTGCGCCATTGAAACGATCAATAAAATCTTCCAGAATTGCCATTGTCTGCAGATCAAGATCATTTGTCGGTTCATCAAGCAATAACACGTTTGGTGCATCCATAAGAATACGCAAAAGGAACAGCCGTCGCTTTTCGCCGCCTGATAATTTGGATATCGGTGACCACTGCAAATCACTTGGGAAAAGAAATGTTTCCATAAGCTGTGATGCACTGAGACGTGTTCCATCTGCCAGTGTAATATAGTAAGCAGCTTCTTTAATATACTCAACCGCCCGTAATCGTTCATCTATATCATTACTCGTCTGTGTGAAATAGCCAATTTTCACAGTTTGTCCAACCTTTATCGTGCCACTCGTCGGCTGCAGCTTTCCTGAAAGAAGATTGAGCAGGGTTGTCTTACCTGAGCCATTAGGTCCGAGTATTCCAACACGATCATTACGAAGAACAATATAAGAGAAATCATCAATAAGTTTCTGTGCATCTGCCATATAGTTCACATGCTCCAGCTCAATGACCGTACGTCCGAGACGACTCCCAGCCAAACCGATCTCTACATTATCATGGCTGAGATCGACCTTCTTGTTTTTCGTATCCTCATAACGTTCAATCCTCGCTTTTTGCTTCGTTGAGCGTGCTTGTGCTCCGCGACGCATCCATGCCAATTCATTACGCAAAAGATTCTGCCGTTTACGCTCTGATGCTTCATCCCTATCCTCACGAGCTGCCTTAAGCTCCAAAAACTCCGTATAGTTTCCTGTATACACATAAGCTTTTCCCTTATCCAGTTCTAAAATTTTCGTTGCTACACAGTCAAGAAAATATCGATCATGCGTCACCAGAAGCAGCGCACCACCCTTAATTTTACGAAGATATTCTTCCAACCATGTGATTGTTTCGCTATCAAGATGATTTGTCGGTTCATCAAGAAACAATAAATCACACGGATGGATAAGTGCAGTGGCCAGTGCCAGCCGTTTCTGCTGACCGCCGGACAATTCACCAGCCTTTGCTGTAAAATCGGAAATACCAAGCTTTGTAAGAATTGTCTTGGCATCGCTCTCCATTTGCCATCCATCCAGCTCATCAATACGCTGCGTGAGCTGCATTATTTTTTCCTGCAAATCTTGATTTTCTGGATATTTTTTACTATCTGACAAAGCTATTTCATAATCACGCAGTGCTTTCATGATTGGTTTATTGCCTTTAAACACCTCCATGAGTACCGTATTCTCCGACAAAAATATCTTATCCTGTTCCAGATATTCCTGCTGTATGTTTTTCATTGTCACAATATTACCGCTATCTGCCGGCACCGTCCCGGCAACAGTTCGAATAAATGTCGATTTGCCTGTACCATTTACACCTACAATACCAATCTTATCACCTTCATCGATACCAAGGCTCACATTTTCAAACAGCACCTTTTCCCCATAGCTTTTTGTTAAATTCTCTATTGTTAAAATCATAAAATACTCCTGACGTCTTTCCTGTTCAAACAGCAGCTTTGTTATTTTATAGCATTTTCGTGCTATCTTTCTTATTATACCCTGTTTCGGTAAAAAAAAACAGTCTGCACAGATTGTATACGCATCGACAAAATCTGTGCGGACACCTCCCTATCAGTCTGTATTTATCCATAATTTCTGTTATTTATTCAGTTCATGCAAAATATTAAATTTCTCAAAAATTTATCCCGTTTTTACAGATGAAATCATTGCACTAGTCATTACTGATATTTATGTATTTCCCAACCCTCTTAACAAAAAATCCCGCTGCATTTTTGTAATGTAACGGGATTTTCCAGTATTATTCTATTTCTTCATGCTCTTCCTTAAGTGGATGACCAAGTTTGATGAGTACGCGCGTTATACGCACGTTATCAACCTCTTCCACAAAGAACTCATTATCACTCCAGGTCGCTTTCTGCCCAACATGTGGTGGTGTCTCTACACATGCATAGAGCCAGCCGCCAATCGTATCAACGTTTTCCGCATCAAGTTCTATTTCCAGCGTATCATTAATTTCCTCAATGAGCAGCTTTGCGTTCACTGAATAGACGCATTCACTACGCTTTTCGACAAGCGGCCGTTCCTCATCAAACTCATCTTGTATCTCGCCGACAATCTCTTCAATAATGTCCTCAATCGTTACCATACCTGCAGTACCACCGTATTCATCAACGACAATAGCAAGCTGTGAACGACATTTCTGTATCATCTTTAAAAGATTGCTCACTGCCATCGTCTCTGGCACGACCAGCGCCTTTCGGGCAAGCGTACGCAGATTCGGTTTGCGACCCGCATAAAGTGCCCGCAGAAGATCTTTTATATGCAAAAAACCAATAATATGATCTTTGCTTTCATGACAGATCGGATAACGCGTTAAATGCTCCCGAAGTGCTATATCGATATTCTTTTCAATGGAATCCTCCAGATAAAGACAAACCATATCTGTACGAGGAATCATAATCTCACGCACATTACGATCAGAAAAGTCAAAAACATTATCAACAAAATCTAACTCCGTCTTATCAATGTATCCCTGCTTATGACTCTCCTCCATAAGAATTCGAATCTCATTTTCTGTATGTGCTGCATCGCCCTCATTTGATACCTCAAATCCGATTTTTTTCAAGACCCAATTTGCCACATGATTTAGTCCCCAGACAAATGGATACATAATCTTATGAAACACAAGCATCGGCAATGCAACACAGAGCACGACCTTCTCAGCGTTTTGAATTGCCAGCGATTTTGGTGTAAGTTCTCCCAGCACGATATGAAATGCTGTGATAAGTGAAAATGCCAAAACAAACGCAATCGTATGTCCAATTTCCTCTGATGCCCCTGCATACAAGATAATTGGATGAATAAGCGTCGCTACTGCTGGCTCACCAACCCAGCCAAGACCAAGTGAAGCCAGCGTAATTCCAAGCTGTGTCACGGATAACGATGCATCAAGATGATCTGTAAGCTCCTTTGCATACTTCGCCCGCTTATTACCTTCCTGTATCATCGTATCCAAGCGTGAAGAACGAATCTTTACAACAGCAAACTCTGCTGCAACAAAAAATCCATTCATAAATATAAGCACAAAAACAATTGTCAACTTACATAAAGCTGTCAATAGATCCAAAAATTAACCCTCCAAATTTATTACTTGTTGCCATTTCCCATAATTTCATGACTCGGACATACAAGAAAGTCTTTTAACTCTCCCTGTACCATTTTCTTCGCCTTAAATTTTATCCGGAGCTTTTTTTCTATAACAACAATCTTTTCAACTTCTTTTTGATCAACAAGTGAGATGGCTGCGCCATCCGCACCTGCACGTGCTGTACGTCCGACACGATGCAGATAAACCTTTTCATTTTCCGGAATATCCAAATTAAATACATAGTCAATGCCAATAATATCAAGGCCCCGTGCTGCAATATCAGTTGCAAGCAGCAATTGAACCTTGCCTTTACGAAAGTTCTCAATGGCTTGTTTACGATCCATCTTATCATTTGATCCAACAAGTGAAGCCACACGAATCCCGCTATACGTAAATTTTTCCAGTGCTTTTTCCAGATCATAGACCCGATTCATAAAGACAAGACCGCGTTTTACATTAAGTATCTTTGTTAGCTTACGTAATGTCTCTATTTTATCACGAAATGGCGTAAGAACATATAGATTTTCGACCTTTGCCTGCAAAACTGCACGCTCAGTAAGTTTTATAATCTTGGGCTGTGCTAAAAAACCGGCACGCTCAAGCGCTTTTTCCGGTGCTGTTGCTGAAAAAAGCAAATACTGACAGTCCTTGACAAGACATTTTTGCACCCCGGCAACAGACGCCTGATTCTGGTCGTCAAGCAGACGATCAAACTCATCCAATACACACATTTTTGTCTGCTGCAGCTTAAGTTTGCCTTTTTTCACAAGTTCCAGTACCCTGCCAGCTGAACCAACAACAATTTGTGGCTTCTTCTTGAGCTTGTCAATCTGCCGGGCTATATTTGCCCCGCCAATCAATGCCAGACTGCGCACCGGTATTCCCGACTGCTCAAGAATAAGCTGCAGCTGTCCGCTGATCTGCATAGCGAGTTCATATGTTGGTGCCAGCACAATCGCCTGAACCTGTGGTTTTTGCACATCAATCTTCGCTATAAGCGGCAAAAGATACGCAAAGGTCTTCCCCGTTCCCGTTGCCGACTGTCCAACAAGGTTTTCCCCTGTAAGCGCTGTAGGAATGGTCTGTGTCTGGATTTCCGTTGGCTCCATAAACCCCAGCTTTACCATTCCCTGTACAAGCTCATCACTAAGTCCGAGGTCCGTAAATGTATTTCCCATATATTCTCTCCTTTTTCGTGCTGAATCACGTCTATATACTCTATAAATTTTATATCACAGGTTTCCCCTGCTTATCATCAAAAGTTGCTGTACAATGTGGATAATTCGTACAACCCCAGAAAACACCATTTTTTCCATTAATGAGCCGCAGGTTCCCCTCGCGGCATTTCGGACAAAGAGTAGTGTGTCCTGAAACCACCTTTTCTTTTACCATGTTTTCCAATGGTTTCGCCGATAATTTGGGTTCATGCGCAAAACGCGAGTCATCACAGCGTTCCATCTGTGCAATAAGATCCTGCGCTGACACCATTGGAGCAAAAACTGCATTGAGTTCTGCCATATCATCTCGTGGATGATATCTATGGTTTTGGGAACTTGAATACCCAGCAGGTGGCTGCTTTGCTGTTGAAAAGTCCGGCTTACCATCTTTATCGTTACAGCTCATACGACAACGGGGATAATTTGAACATCCCCAAAAATCACCGTTCTTTCCATGACGCTTGACCATAAGCCCTTGCTTGCAGCGTGGACACGGATGTTCGCCCTGTACCTTGATACTCACACCCAGTGCCTTTTTACAGAGCAGTCTGGTGAAATTGATCTGCTCCGCCAAAAAATCATTCAATTGGCCATCACCATCTGCCATGGAATGCAGATGGTCTTCCCATATTGCTGTCGAATCCGGATATGTCATTTCATCCGGTAATACATCAATAAGTAAATATGCTGCATCCGTTGGCACAAGATATTTCTTTTTTCCTTCATTCTTCAAAAACTTACGCTTGATAAGATCATCAATAATCGTCGCACGCGTTGCTTCTGTACCAATTCCATAGACATCTTTGAGCTTCTTTTTCGACTCGACATCCTTTACATATTTATGAATTTCCTTCATACCTGCAAGCAGTGTCGATGCCGTAAAACGCATAGGTGCTTTTGTTGACTTCTTATCAAGCCCGCCATCAAGATATAGCACTGTATCCTTCTTCTTCATGAGTGGCAGGGAAGCCTCCTCGTTCTTATCATCCTTATCCGGATCTGCCATATAAAGAAGCTTCCAGCCAGGCTCCCGGACGACACGCCCGCTGGCGGTAAAAAGCTCCTCCTTGTAAGTGATTTCGAGTTTTGTCTGGTCATAGACATGTAACGAATAAAACTGTGAGATATAGGCCTGAGCAATAAGGAAATAAAGATTGCGCTCCGTATCACTCAACGTATGAAGTTTTACTCGCACCTGCGTTGGAATAATCGCATGATGCGCCGATATCTTCTTATCATTCCAGGCACGACTCCTGATCTTTGTATCTGCACCTTTTGCCCAACCGCTGAGATGTTCCTCATCAATTTGCAAGAGGTTTCCCATAATTATCCGTGCATCAGTGAACTGATTTACCGGCAAATATTCACAGTCCGAGCGTGGATATGTCGTGAGCTTATGCTCATAGAGTTTCTGTGCTGTATCAAGAACAAGCTGCGGATCATAGCCAAAACGCTTACCCGCAAATACCTGCAGTGTTGACAAAGAAAACGGTAACCGCTGCACTTCCTTTTTCTGTGATTTCTGATAGCCGGATACAATTCCCTCCAGCGGAGCTTCAGCAAAGTGTTCTGCCATAACAGCAGCAACACGTGCATCCAGCAGACGTCCCTCGCTGTCAAGTCCGGGCTGCTCATCTTTTGGCTTCCAGTTTGCTGAAAACGTGCCATTTTCATGTTTGAAATCTGCCTTAATCGTAAAATAATCCACAGGTTTAAAATCATTAATTTCTCGTTCGCGCCGCACGACAAGTGCTAGGGTTGGCGTCTTCACACGACCAATTGGCAATACAATGCGATGCCCCGCTCGTCGTGCTGCTAAAGTGTAGGCGCGTGACAAATTCATCCCAATAAGCCAATCAGCGCGTGCACGGGCAAGTGCCGATTGCTTTAGATTATAAAATTCTTTATTATCGCGTAGATTATCATTAGCCTTCTTTATACTTTTTTCATCAAGTGCATTGAGCAAAATACGCTTGACTGGTTTTTCATTACCTACATAATCAAGAACCTCATCAATAAGCAGCTGTCCTTCTCTATCCGGGTCACCTGCATGGATGATTTCATCCGCCTTTTCAATAAGACCCTTAATCGTGTGAAACTGCTTCACACAAGAAGGTTCAACGAGTAATTTCCATTCCGTTGGAACAATTGGCAGATCCTCTACACGCCACATTTTATATTTTGCATCATATTCATCTGGTTCAGCCTGACGCAGAATATGCCCAAACCCCCATGTTACAATGCCATCCTTTGTTTCTAAATAGCCGTCACGCCGAGCAATCGGCCCCATAAGGCACTTGGCGATTTCCGCCCCCATGCTCGGTTTTTCGGCAATATATAATCTCAATTCACGCACACCTCGTCAAATTTCTGTACATTGTTCATTTAAAGAAAAGCGAATAAAGCCCATATATCATAAGAAATATCCATACAAGCACAACAATGGATATTGCTACAAGCAGATATGGCATTTTCTTTCCCAGCCAATCTGCTTTTTCTTCGCTCTCCTGCCGCACAT
>Ga0172378_10007463_pt1 | contig 10170 bp, 7 predicted proteins | sample GrowelOW332metaG_FD_119755 | JGI IMG/M metagenome (GOLD analysis project Ga0172378, IMG submission 119755) | Groundwater microbial communities from an aquifer near a municipal landfill in Southern Ontario, Canada - Pumphouse #3_1 metaG | ecosystem: Environmental > Aquatic > Deep subsurface >... | reverse complement strand
GGTGTAAGCAGAAGCGTATTTTAGTTTCATCTGTTCGGCTTGACTGTCTTCCATCAACAAAGACGTGATATCTTTCGTTATATTTTCACCTCCTAAAGGAATAACTGCAAGATGGCGCAAGATATTTTTGTAATATACTAAGACAGTTGTGGTATCTGAACCCATATCGACCAATACACATCCGGTGCGTTTTTCAGTCTCTGTCAGTACATTGTCGGCCAAAGCCAGTGGTGCAAGATATAGTTCTGCTATTTCAAGCCCTGCCTTGTTCAAGCATTGGTTAAGATTCTTGTAGAATGTCTTACGCCATAAAATATTGAGAAAATTACCCTGTAACCGTGAACATGGAATGCCAACAGGGTCGAGTTGATAAAGAGAATCTACTTGATACTCTTGAGTAACAGCATCCAGGATCTCTTGTTCGGCATAACTCATGCTGCGGTTTGCATCCATCAACTCGTTGATCATGTCTTGAGTGACGATCGTTTCTGAAGGTAGATCCGTGATAATGGTATTCTTAACACTTCGGATGCTTTGACCGCCAACGCCGACATACACCCGAGCGATGTTGGTTTTAAGAATCGTTTCCAGTTTCTTGACGATGTTTGTCAAGTTCAGTACGGTCTTGTCAATATTAAATACCACACCTTTGCGTATGCATGAGGTGGAATCCTCTTTGACTACTGCAAGAATAGAAATGCTGCCATCGGGATTCTTTTTCCCGGCAACACCGGTCATCTTCGACGAACCCAGTTCAATAGCTACGATAAATTCCTTAGTCATACGTATATATCTTTATCAATTTAAATTCAGTATTACTTTCAAAATAACATTATTACGTCACACTTGGCTTTGTGGTTAGCTAGGTGAATTTACTTTCTTTTTACAGATGATCTGATTGTCAAAATCCAGATTAATGTATGAATATTTGTTCCAACCGGCTTGAGACAGTCCATATTTATAAAACTTTTCCAATCTCGTCATCTTCTTGTCAACAAACGCTTGAATTAACTCTTGACGTTTATTCTTACTGTTGCAGAAGGGTAGTTTCCCCAAATATACGATATGGTGTCCTACTCTCGGAACGAGCTCTACGCCCTTATCCGGCAATATATATATCTGTTCGATCTGATTTTCCCAAAAAGGATTTGCCGTCAGTGCCTTGGTCAGGATGGATATATAATTGGTAGCAAACCACCGGGAGATATATCCTGTGGCAATGATCAAGTCGCTCGTGTAATTAGAGTTCGGCATGATGCAATCTTTGTCATCCAGATAATAGTCATCTCCATTGATTGCTTTGACCCTTACTGTCGGCATGCGTTGCGTAATGTTGATGAAGACAGACCCGGCTTGTGTTTTGTAGCACTCGGCAGTATTGACAAAAGGGCTAGTTTTTAGCAAGTCTTCTATCTTTCGGTCATCTACAAATTTCAAAGGTTTTTCCAGAGGATAGAGTTTGTTTTTCTCTAAAAGCTCCTTAATTCCTTCGACAGTGATGAATCCATTCGTGGTTTCGTCAGCAATATCAACTGTTACCTGGTTGCAAATATTGATAGCATTATCGGGTTTGTTGAACGCGGTGATGGCAAAAACCAGATATACTCCTATGGCAATATCCAGTACTAACGTCAATATTTTCTTCCAATTTCTCACTTGTTTTCAATGATCTTTGCCATCTCAGGAACAAGATTGTCTAAATCGCCTGCGCCCAAGACTACCAGTACATCAAAGTCGCGTTGTTTGAGTACGTCCAGTACATCCTCTTTGTGAACCAAACTTTTCTCGTTGCATGTCAGTTCATTGTATATCAATTCAGCAGTAACACCTGGTATAGGAAGCTCTCGAGCAGGGTAGATATCGCATAAAATTACTTCATCCAACTGGCTTAATGCTTCGGCAAATTCTTTGTAGAAGTCACGTGTTCGTGTATAAAGATGTGGCTGGAATATTGCGGTTAGCTTTCGATCTTTGTAAACTTCACGAAGGCTCTTGATACTTTGGTCAATCTCTTTCGGGTGATGAGCATAGTCAGACAAAAGCACATGGCGTTCGTCATTAATCTTAAAATCGAAACGTCTTTCCACACCATGATAAGTGGACATACCATATCTTAGTTCTTCTGCCGTACAACCGTTTAACTGTGCCATGGCCATTGCTGCAATTCCATTTTCAATATTGATAGGGATAGGCTGGCCCAATTCGATGTTCGTTACGTTTTCAATAGGCGAAATGAAATCGAATGAAATGTGACCGTTTTCAATTTTGATATTCTCTGCATGAAAATCACCAGATTCACGGCTGTAGTTATAGATTTTGACCCCTTGTTGTACCTCTGGGACCAATTCGATATCTTTATGAATAATCAGTGCACCTTCGCTGTTAATCAGTGTGGTGTAATGGCGGAAGCTTTCCAGATAAGCCTCTTTCGTGCCATAGATGTCCAGATGATCAGCGTCTGTTGCCGTGATAACACTCATCCAAGGGCGTAGCCAATGGAAACTTCTATCAAACTCATCGGCCTCGATGACGATATAATCGCTTGTGTCTGAAAGGATATAGTTGCTATGATAGTTTTTGGAAATGCCACCCAGAAAGGCGTTGCAATCCAAATGACTTTGATGCATGATATGAGCGCACATGGTAGAGGTAGTCGTTTTGCCATGTGTTCCCGCAAAACAAAGCCCTTTGTGCGAGTGGGTCAGCGTGCCCAGTACCTGTGCTCGCTTTTGAATTTCATATCCTTGGCTTCTGAAGAATTCCAGTTCCTTGTGGTCATTGGGAACAGCAGGTGTGTAGATGACCAAGCATGACTGCTTATTTTTGCAGGCGTGTGGTATCTCGTCTATGTTTTCTTCGTAATGAATGAGCATACCTTCTTGCTCCAGTTGTTCCGTAAGTGTGGTAGAAGTTTTGTCGTAGCCGGCCACAACCATTCCTTTTCGCAGAAAGAAGCGGGCGATGGCACTCATGCCAATGCCACCTGCTCCAATAAAATAGACTGCCTTGATGTCTTTGATTTCCATTATTTATTATTCAGTTGTCTTATAATCAACTCTTATTGCTTGGCTAAAGCCAGCTTGATGACCTCTTCTGCAATGACATTTGCCGAATCGGGAAGTCCCAATTTGAGAATGTTTTCATGCAATGAGGCTAGTTTTTGATCGTTTTTTACGGTTTCAATAGCTTGACACAGAAGGGATTCTTGAGCTTCACTGTCTTTTACAAAGATTGCAGCATTCTTGTTCACCAGTGCCATGGCATTCTGTGTTTGATGGTCTTCTGCCACATTCGGGCTTGGGACGAGGATGACAGGTTTGCCAATCAGGCAAAATTCACTGATGGAACTGGCTCCAGCCCTGCTGATGACCAAGTCGGCTGCTTTGTATGCGGCCCCCATATCACTGATGAAGTCGGTTGCTACAAGCATTGGCAAGTCGTTCCGTTGCTTTAGTTGGTCTGAGATGTTTTGATAATAATATTTCCCAGTCTGCCAGATAAATTGTACTCCGCTTTCTTTCACCAGCTCAAGATTTGTCAGAATGCTTTGGTTGATCGTTCCTGCGCCAAGACTTCCTCCAACGATAAGAACCGTCTTAAGGTTTGGATCCAAACCAAAGACCTGACGTGCATCTTCTTGTGTGAGCGAAGTTTCCAGAACATTCTGTCTTACAGGGTTTCCTGTAAGGATAATTTTCTCTGCAGGAAAAAATCGTTCCATGCCCTCGTAGGCAACGCAAATCTTGTCGGCCTTCTTTGCCAACAATTTGTTTGTAACGCCGGCATAAGAATTTTGCTCCTGAATGAGGCAAGGTATATGATGACGTTCGCAAACATCCAAAGTGGGACCGCTGGCATATCCACCTACACCTACTGCCACCATCGGCTTGAATGTTGAGATGATGGATTTTGCCATACGCTGACTTTTCCAAATTCTGAAAAGCACAACGATGTTCTTCAAGAGGTTCTTTCTATTGAAACCGCTGATAGGCAATCCTTTGATTTCGTAGCCAGCTTTGGGCACTCGTTCCATTTCCATACGTCCAATAGCGCCTACAAACAGAATCTTAGCATCTGGTCTTTTCGACTTGATGGCGTTGGCAATAGAGATGGCAGGAAAAATATGCCCTCCTGTGCCACCGCCACTGATGATGATTCTCAGATCTTCATTCATTTGTTATAATGGTTTTAATAAGCAAAATTAATCAAAAATTATGTCTTTCTGCCATTTTAGACATATAAATCATTCAATCATTTATTTCTTTTCTCATTCTTTGTCAAAATGATGAAAATCAGATAGGTTTGCAGTCCTTTCATCCCTATTATGCAATATGCATCATATTGTGTTCCAATACTGATGATATCAATGGTCAATATGAATGATATTGCGTTCTGATGTCGTTGACTTTCTGAACATTTGCCAAGGATGAATGATTCTTGCGCTATCTTATTGATTTGAAATCGCCTGCGACAGGTTGCTGTTCATTGTGATTTCGCTCTTTTCTAAGTGGGGGAAACGCCAGTGTATCCCAGGTCATCATCTTCTTCGATATTCTTCTTTTTGGCCGTTCGGCTCACGCTGAGGATTACACCGATGTAGATGCAGTTGATGATGGTCGAGGTTCCACCTTTGCTGATGAGCGGTAAAGGCTGTCCGGTAACCGGAGCCAGGCCAACTGCCACACACATGTTGAAGAGTGCCTGTGTAACAAGCAGCAGTGCCAATCCCATAGCTAAAAAAGCAGGAAAGTTATTTTCGCACCGATTGGCAATCCTTCCAGTCCTAAACAGCAGGATGATGTAGAGCATGGCTACAAATACTGCACCGAAAATACCCATTTCTTCAATGATGATCGCATAGATAAAGTCTGAGAAGGCCTGTGCCAGAAAATCGCGTTCAACCGAGTTCCCGGGTCCTTTCCCGATGATGTTTGAGGAGACGATGGCAATATTTGCATGTCCTATCTGTGCATCCTTGTCCAAATCAAACTCTTCTGGTGGAACTTCTTTACCGCTCATGAACCGGTCGATACGAGCTTTCCACGTATCGAAGCGATGGAAGACGGATGACAGAGGCCCCGAATGTTTTTCGGTTTGAGCAGATTTTACGTATTCTGTCTGATGGTTCTGTGCATTCACATTTTCTTTGTCTTCTCCCACCAACATCACCATTGCCAAGATGAGTACGAGAAAAAGAGCAATGATACCGAGCAACTTTCCGAGTAATCTTCCCGGTACGCGACCGAGAATCATCATCATGAAGATAACCGAACAGAGCAGTGCAGCCGTAGAAAGGTTCTCTACCATAATCATGGGAATGATCATGGCACATACGATGAGAATATATTTGAAAGCGTTTTTATCGGCTCCGTTTCCAGTCTGCATGGCACTAAGAATCTGTGCCGTAGCCAAGACCATTGTGCCCTTGGCTATTTCGGAAGGCTGAAACTGAATACCCACAATGCTGAGCCATCGTTGGGCACCATTGGTTGTTTGTCCTGCAAAGAATACGGCTATCAGTGAAAAGATGGATAACAGCAGTAAAAACGGCGTAATGATCTTGAAGTACTTGCACTGGATGTTCAAGGTTACCACCATGGCAAATACGCCTACGAGCAAGATGCCAGTATGCTTCATGATAGGAGCAAGGTAGTTGCCGCCTTTGTATGTCAAGCCTGATGATGCCGAGTAGACCTCAATAATGGAGATAAGACATAGAAAGAAAAATACCATCCATATCACTTTGTCTCCTTTGAATATATTTCCGAATGTCTTATCCATTATAATTGTCTTACCAAGGCTTTGAACTGATCACCTCTGTCTTCCATATTCTTGAACAAGTCGAAACTTGCACAGCATGGGCTCAACAAGACCGTGTCTCCGGGTTTTGACATCTTGTAGCAAGCATCAACGCAGTCTTTCATCGAATGGGTATCGTGTACCGGAATACCCAGCTCATCGAAACTGGCATGTAGCTTGGCATTATCGGCTCCGAGGTAGACTAGTCCTACACACTTTTGCTTTACTAGATTTTTAATCGCGTTGTAGTCGTTTCCCTTGTCTTTGCCGCCAAGTATCAAAATCGTTGGTGTCGTCATGCTCTCTAGCGCATACCAGCACGCATCGACATTTGTCGCTTTTGAGTCGTTGATGTATTGCACGCCACGAACCTTGGCAACCTTTTCCATTCTGTGCTCGATGCCGGGAAAGTCGCTCAGGCTTTTGCGAATCACATCCTTCTTGATACCGGCGATGTTGGTTGCAATACCAGCAGCCAGAGAGTTGTAGATGTTATGCTTGCCGGTTAAAGACAACTCTTCCTGTTCCATATTGAAGGGTGTGGGCTTTTCAATTGTATATTCGCCCTCTTCAATATATCCAATGGAACCTTTTTCTTTGATTTCTGAAAATGGGCATTGAACAGATTTGATATCATATTTTTGCAGCTCTTGCTTGATGATAGGGTCGTCGTTCCAGTAAATAAAACTGTCTTTACCTGTCTGGTTTTGGATGATGCGCATCTTGGCGTCGACATAATTCTGCATGTTGTTGTCATAGCGGTCCAGATGGTCTGGCGTAATGTTCAGCAGAATAGCGATGTCGGCTTTGAAGTCATACATGTTATCCAGTTGAAAAGAACTAAGCTCGATGATGTAATATTCGTGTGGATCTTCAGCCACTTGTTGTGCAAGACTGTTGCCGATGTTTCCGGCCAATCCGGCATCGTAACCTGCTGCTTTAAAGATGTGATAAATCAATGAAGTGGTGGTCGTCTTTCCGTTGCTACCAGTAATACAAACCATTTTTGAATTTGTATAGCGCCCTGCAAACTCTATCTCACTGATGATATGTGTATTTTGTTGCAGAAGCTTCTGGATTATTGGAACTTCATTTGGGATTCCAGGGCTCTTGATGATCTCATCGGCATTTAAGATCAAGCTTTCTGTATGGTGCCCTTCTTCCCATGGAATCTGATGGTCGTCAAGAACTTTCTTGTATTTGTCCTTGATAGGAGACGAGTCTGAAACAAAAGTGTCGAACCCTTCTTTCTTTGCCAAGATGGCTGCGCCAACTCCACTTTCTCCACCTCCTAGAGCAACGATTCTTTTCATATTCTTATTCCTTTCAAAAATTCTATTTCTTTGTTATCTAACTTTCAGTGTAATGATCGTAAACGCTGCAAGAATAATTGTAATGATCCAAAAACGGATCGTTACTTTTGCTTCATGAACGGCCAGATGCGGTCCCTTGACGATATATGAACACTCGGCATCAAGTTGTGAATCCTGCGTGCGGAAGTGATCGTGTATGGGGGTTCGCTTGAAGATGCGTTGCTTTACATTTTTTTTCTTGCCTTTCTTAAAGTAGTATACCTGTACAATGACACTCAAACTTTCTATAAAGAAAATTCCGCACAAGATAGGCAGCAGCAGCTCTTTGTGAATGATGATAGCGCCTACGGCAATAATGCCTCCGATGGTCAGTGAACCTGTGTCGCCCATGAACACCTGTGCAGGATATGAATTATACCATAGGAAACCGATGAGGGCTCCCACGAATGCACACATGAAGACAACCAGCTCCTGAGACCCTGGAATGTACATGATATTGAGATAGGACGCAAATTCTAGATGCGAACTGACATAAGCCAATATCCCTAAAGCCACGCCAATGATAGCCGAGTTTCCCGCACACATGCCATCCATACCATCGTTGAGGTTCGCGCCATTAGAAACTGCTGTGACCACAAGTATGGTCATGATGACAAAGAGTGCCCAACCGGCTGCGTTGCTATATTTCCCGGCCCAACTGGTTAGTTGGGCATAATCAAGGTTGTGTCCCTTGACAAAAGGTATGGTTGTTTTGAGTGATTTGCGAGCGTCTGCTCGGTGTTTGATGATCAATTCTTGCCCTTCTTTTTGAATAGCAAGGTTCTCGTTTACCTTCACATCGGGCGATGACCATAGAACCAATCCTACAATAAGACCGATACCTATTTGTCCAATGATCTTGTATTTGCCCTTCAATCCTTCCTTATTCTTTCTGAAAATCTTGATAAAATCGTCCATTCCTCCTAAGAAGCCAAGCCAAACCGTCGTGACAATCATCAAAATGAGATAGATGTTTCTTAGTCGGCCCAACAAGAGAACGGGAATTAAGATGGCAACAATAATAATGATGCCGCCCATAGAGGGGACTCCTATTTTGTTGACACCGAAGGGATCGATAGAGGCATCGCGTTGGGTTTCTGTAATTTGCTTTCTCTTTAGGAAAGCAATGAATTTCTCACCAAACCATGCTGAGATGACCAATGAAAGGATCAGTGCCAGCAAAGCTCTAAATGAGATGTATCCCCACAGGTGTGCCCCTGAGATGCCGAATTGACCTAAGTATCTAAATAAATAGTATAACATTTTTTGTTATTTGAATAATGGGTGATAAAATGCTTTATAGTGAAAAGATTTCTTTCAAAACTTCCTTATCGTCAAAGTGGTGTTTGACACCCTTGACTTCCTGATAGTCTTCATGTCCCTTACCGGCAACAAGAATAACGTCGCCCTTTTGCGCCATTAGACATGCCGTCCGAATAGCCTCCTTGCGGTCAACGATGCTGATTACCTTCTTCATTTGTGATTTGTCTAGACCTGCTAACATGTCATTAATAATCTCTTGAGGGTCTTCAAAACGAGGATTGTCGCTGGTAATAATCACCTTGTCACTCTGTTTAACAGCTTCCTGAGCCATTAATGGACGCTTACCCTTGTCGCGATTGCCACCGGCACCACAAACAGTGATGATTTGTCCTTTACCGTTGAGCACCTCGTGTATGGCGTTGAGCACATTCTTCAGTGCGTCAGGGGTGTGCGCATAATCGACAATAGCAGTAAATCCTTCAGGCGATTGGATGGGTTGCAAGCGACCGTTGACACTGTGCAAGGTACTCATGGTAACGAGAATCTCGTCAGCTTCCTTTCCTAACATGCGCGCTGCACTATAAACTGCGAGCAAGTTGCTAACATTGAATTTTCCAATAAATTGAACACCCACTTCATGTCCATCGATGTCGAGGTACATTCCTTCGAAATGGCTTTCAAGGATGCGTCCCTTATAATCAGCCATTGTCCGAATGGAGTAAGTTTTGACGGTGGCTTTGGTATTTTGTACCATCACCATACCGTTTTTGTCGTCCGCATTAGTAATCGCAAAGGCTGATTTTGGTAAGGAGTCGAAAAAGGATTTCTTTGCATCTCGGTAGTTCTCAAAGGTCTTATGGTAGTCTAAGTGATCACGAGTCAGGTTGGTAAAAATACCTCCTGTAAAGGTTAGTCCTCCAATTCGCTTTTGGGCAATGGCGTGTGAGGAACATTCCATGAAGGCATATTCACATCCTGCTTTCACCATTTTATCTAGAAGTTGGTTCAATTCAATTGGATCGGGTGTGGTATGATCTGCAGGAATCATCTCATCCTCGATATAATTGCAGACTGTTGACAGCAATCCGCACTTGTTACCCATCTTTCTGAACATATTATATAATAAGGTAGCAATAGTTGTCTTGCCATTGGTTCCGGTAACACCAACTAGTTTTAGCTTTTTAGAAGGTTCTTCATAAAAGCGTGTTGCCACTTTTCCGATTTCGTCTTCTGTAGATGAAATAGCAATATAGGTGACATCTTTCTGAAGTTCTGCAGGCAATTCTTCACAAAGAATCGCTTGCGCACCCATCTCAACTGCTTTTGATATAAACTGGTGGCCATCAACCTGCGTTCCTTTGATAGCAACGAAAAGATTACCCTTTTCCACTTTACGTGAATCGATGTTCACTCCGGTGATTGTTACTTGTGTGTCACCAATAACTGTTTGTGTCTTGATGCCCTTGATTAAATCATTTAATGTCATACATCTGTGTTTTATTATTCTAAAGTTAAGTGACAAATTTCACCTTTTTTGATAAGATGTCCAGGCTCTAAGCTTTGCTGAACAACTTGTCCACGCCCTGATATGATCACTTTTACATGTCTCTTTTCAAGAAGGTAAATCGCATCTCTAGCTCCCATACCAATAATATTCGGTACATGATTATTGTCTATAGGTCTAACTCTATTTAGCTGGACCTTTTGATTTCTTTCGTTTTCGGCCGTTCCCCATATAGGATTTCCTTTAGTATAT
>Ga0172378_10007462_pt1 | contig 10170 bp, 6 predicted proteins | sample GrowelOW332metaG_FD_119755 | JGI IMG/M metagenome (GOLD analysis project Ga0172378, IMG submission 119755) | Groundwater microbial communities from an aquifer near a municipal landfill in Southern Ontario, Canada - Pumphouse #3_1 metaG | ecosystem: Environmental > Aquatic > Deep subsurface >... | reverse complement strand
ATAGTGCTCATGCTATTGAAGGATTTAGTGATAAATGTGAAACTGAATTTTTCTTTGAAAATAGTGTTACAAGAATATTCGAATCACCAAGAGTTACAAAACCTTATAAAGAAGAGCAATGGGATGCTATTTATAATCTAGGATTTAAAGTAGATGAAGATTTAGTAAAAAATGATTTAAGACTTACAATGGGTGGAGAACCAACTTTCGTTTCTATTGATGATATGGAATCAGCACAATGGAATAGTGAAGCTGATGGACCACATAAAAGAGAACTTGCAAATAATTTATCAAGAAAACTTTTAGCTTCAAGCACAAATGGTGGATTATTACACCATGCCCAAGGGAAGTGGTACCCAGGGGAACCTCTACCTAGATGGCAAACAACTATTTTTTGGAGAAAAGATGGAAAAGCTGTTTGGGAAAATCCTGAATTATTAGCAGATATGAATAAAAATTACTCATATACAACAGATGATGCAAAAAACTTTATATCAACTCTATCTTTAGTTTTAGGAGTAAGTGATGAAAATGTAATACCAGCTTATGAAGATCCTATTTATTATATTATGAAAGAAGCTGAACTTCCTATTGATATTGATCCTTTAAAATTTGATTTAACAGATCCTTTAGAAAGAAAAACTATCGCTCAAAAACTAACAAAAGGATTAAATAATGCAGTGGGTTATGTTTTACCAATAAACTTTGGTGATACAAAATGGATTACTTCAAAATGGGAATTTAGACGTGGTCACCTATTTTTAGGAGCAGGAAATTCTCCATTAGGATTAAGACTTCCTTTAGAATCATTAATTGTAAAACCTCAAATTGAATTAGAACAAGATTTTGAACCTGATTTATTTGCATCGTATCCAGCACTTGGTGAATATATAACTTCAGTTCAAAAAAGAGCTAAAAGAATGAGTAAAAAAACTACTCTTAAAAATAAATATGATGCATTTGTAAGAACTGCTCTTTCAATAGAAATAAGAGATGAAAAACTTTGTATTTTTCTTCCTCCAATTGAGAAAACAGAAGTTTTCTTAGACTTAATAGCTTCAATTGAAGAAACTGCAAAAAGATTAAATTTAGCTGTAATTATAGAAGGTTATGAACCTCCTCATGATTTAAGAACAGATAGAATCAAAGTTACTCCAGATCCAGGTGTTATTGAAGTAAATATTCAACCTACAAGTTCATGGAAAGAATTAAGTGATAATTTACTTTCGCTTTATGAAGATGCAAGACAATGTAGACTTGGAACTGAAAAATTCATGTTAGATGGAAGACATACAGGAACAGGTGGAGGAAACCACGTAACAATTGGAGCAATGAAACCTAGTGATTCACCACTTTTAAGAAATCCTCAATTACTTAGAAGTCTAATCACATTTTGGCAACACCATCCAGGTTTATCTTATCTTTTCTCAGGTGCATTTATTGGACCAACTTCTCAAGCTCCAAGAGTTGATGAAGGAAGAGTAGAAAATCTTTATGAATTAGAAATAGCTTTTTCTCAAATTCCAGAAACAGGAGATGTTCCATTTTGGCTAACAGATAGACTATTTAGACATATGTTAACTGATATTACAGGAAATACACATAGAAGTGAATTTTGTATAGATAAGTTATATTCACCTGATTCAAGTACAGGAAGACTTGGTATCTTAGAGCTTAGAGCTTTTGATATGCCACCTCACTCTCAAATGGCACTTTTACAAATGTTATTAGTTAGAGCTTTAGTTTCTTGTTTTTGGAAAAAACCTTATAAACATGATTTAGTTAGATGGGGAACAAGATTACATGATAAATTCTTACTTGAGCATTATGTAAAAGAAGATATTAATAGTGTTGTTCAGTACTTAAATGATGAAGGTTATGAATTTAAACTTGATTGGTTTGATCCATTCTTTGAATTTAGATTCCCATTATATGGTATGACAATGATAGAAGGAATGGATGTAGAAATTAGATCTGCAATTGAACCTTGGCATGTATTAGGTGAAGAATCAGGTAGTCAAGGTACAGCTAGATATGTTGACTCATCACTTGAAAGATTACAAATTAAAATAGCTAATTTTAATGAAGAAAGATATGTAGTATCTTGTAATGGAGTTCAAGTGCCACTTACAAAAACTAATGTTGAAGGTGAATATGTAAGTGGAGTAAGATATAAAGCTTGGCAACCATGGTCAGCACTTCATCCCACAATTAAGGTAGATACACCTTTAACTTTTGATATAATAGACAAATGGAATACTAGATCAGTTGGTGGATTCAATTATTTTGTTTCACATCCAGGAGGAAGAAGTTATGATTCTTTCCCTGTAAATTCTTATGAAGCAGAATCAAGAAGAATAAATAGATATTGGGATTTTAATCATTCTCAAGGTGAAGTTACTTCGGCTACAAAAATAACAGGAGAATCAAATTCTATTTTTGCTTCTGAAGCTAAAAGGGTTTTATCAAATAAAGCAGGAAGTAAAAAACTTTACTTCCATGAAATGCCAAAAAATAAAGAGTATCCTCATACATTAGATTTAAGACAAAGGTGGATAAAACATTAGATGCCAATTTTTGATACTTGTAGATTACAGAGTTCCTTCGATGAAATGTTTGATAAAGATTGCAACGTAAGGGAGCATTGGATAGATATTGCAAAAAATTTAAATGATGCTGGAATAAAAAAATTAGAACAGAAACAAACAGAAATTGATTGGCGTTTAGAAGATAATGGGGTTACATATAATATTTATAATGACCCCGATGGAACAAATAGGAGATGGAATTTAGATCCAATTCCATTTGTTCTAACAGCCAAAGAATGGGATGAGATATCAAAAGGTTTAAAACAAAGAGCAATACTTTTAAATATGATTTTCAAAGATTTATATACAGAACAAAGACTTATAAAAGAAGGAATTGTTCCTGCTGAGATTATTTTTAGTCATAAAAGTTTTATCCCTGAAGTTTTTAATTTCGAAAATCCTGACTATTATTCAATGAAATATTATGCTGCTGATATTAGCAGGGGACCCAATGGTAAATTTTGGGTAACTTTAGACAAGACTCAATCTCCTTCTGGTCTGGGATATGCTATAGAAAATAGACTTACAATGAATTCAATAATAAAAGATTTATATCCAAATATTGAAATAGTAAAAATTTCTAAATTTATTGAAGGTTTTAAAGAGATGTTAAAATCAATTGTTTCAACAAACAATGATCATCCTTTAATAACGCTTTTAACTCCTGGCCCTCATAATGAAACATATTTTGAACATTCATATCTTAGCTCTTTCTTAGATTTAACCCTTGTTCAAGGAGATGATTTACTAACTAAGAATAATCAATTATGGCTAAAAAGTCTAAGTGGACTTAAAAAAGTTGATGCAATGATTAGAAGAGTAGATTCTAAATTCTGTGATCCACTTGAGTTGAAAAATAGCTCACAACTAGGAGTAGCTGGACTTGTAAATGTTCTTAGAAACGATAATTTAGCAATGATAAATCCAATAGGTATTGGTATTTTAGAAAATATTGGATTAAATCCTTTTATGAAAAATATTGCTAAGTTCTTTTTAAATGAGGAACTTATTTTACCTCAAATAGCTACTTGGTGGTGCGGACAAAAAAAAGAATTAGATTTTGTATTAGAAAATATTAAAAATTTAATAATAAAAAAAATTGACAGAACTGATGATATTGAAGTACATTTTGCAAATAGGTTAAATGATGATGAATTACAACTTCTAATTAAAAAGATCGAAAAAAATCCAAATAATTATGTGGGACAAGAGATTATTGATTTTTCAACAATTCCTTCTTTTTCAAAAGGGAAAATAGAGCCAAGAAAATCATCAATTAGAGCTTTTGCTTATCAAGATAAAGATGATTATGAAATAATGCCAAGTGGATTAGTTAGGGTTTCTTCATCAAAAGATTCATTGGTTGTATCAAATCAGAAAGGTGGAACAAGTAAAGATTTATGGATTTTAGGAGAAAGTGAAGAATTTAATGGAATTAATGTCTTTAAGAATAGAGAATTTATAGATTCAAGACTTGAAAATATATCAACCAAAAGAGCTGAAAATCTCTTTTGGTTAGGAAGATATTTAAATAGAACCATAACAACATCAAGAATGATTAGATTTAATCTAAAAAGTATGTTAAATATTAATAGATATGATGATAATTCTAATGCTAAAAAGGCAACTACTCTTTTAAACCATGCGCTAACTCATCTTACAATGACTTATCCTGGATTTTTAGATGAAAACCCTGTTAAGCCAATAAATGAGTTATTATCTGTAATTCAAGATACTTCAAAAGTTGGAAGTTTATCTTTTACATTATCAATGCTTGCGAATATAAATATTTCCGTAAAAAACCTTTTAACTATGGAAGCATGGAGAATTTTTGATAAAATGCAAAAAGAATGGTATTCATATCTACGAAGAAAATCTCTTTCAAATAGAGAACATATAAATGAGTTAGATAAATTACTAATATTTCTAATGGCGTATAAAGAGCTAATTGATGAAAGTATTTTTAAAGAGCAAGGACTTTTATTATATGATATTGGAGGGAAAATAGAAATAGCACAACTTCTAATTTCAAAATTAAGATCACTTCTTACAAAAAAATATGATCGAATTTTAGAGTATGATATTTTAGATTCTATGCTAAATATTTATGAAAGTTATAACTCATATAGAGCATACTATAAATCAACGTTAAGTCTTGAAAATGTATTAGAATTTTTACTATTTAATACTAAATATCCAAAATCTTTAATATATATTATTGAAGAAATTTTATCAAATTTTAAAGAACTACCTAGAGTGGAAAAAACATCTCATTTAAGTAGTTTTGAAGAGCCTATTTTTAAAATTTATTCCATTTTAAAATTAAATGATTCAAATAAAATCTTAAATCAAAAAGAAGATGAATTTGTATACAAAGAGTTTGATGATATTTTAGCTTTGATTTCAGAAGAGCTAACTAAGTCATCTGAAGAATTAACAAAAACATATTTTGCACACTATAATGAGTAACCATGATTTATGAAATTTATCACGAAACAAAATTTGAATATAATACTCTTGTAACATTTAGTCATAATATTGCAAGACTTAAACCTAAAAACTGTCTAGGACAAGAGTTATTGTCACATACATTAGAAATAACCCCAGAGCCATATGAAACAAATGAATTCATTGATTATTATGAAAATACAAATAATTTTATGCTTGTTAGAGAAAGTCATAAAGAGTTATCTGTAATTGCGAAATCAAGAGTTTCAAGAGATAAAGAAATAATACAAAAAAATATCAATAGCTTAAATGAGTTCAAATTAAACATTAAAAATGCTAGAGAAAAACTACATAACTTAACTGGAGAGGAAGCACTTACAAAGCAATATTTATTTGAAACAGAATCTATTCCTTATGCATCAAATGAAATTATAGAATATGTAAATATTTCTTTTGATGAAAATAGAGATTTAATTGAAGCTACAAAAGAATTTATGCAAAGAATCTTTACAGACTTTCAATTTGTTTCAGGCTTTAGCGATATTACAACTCCAATTGATACAATATTTAGAGAAAAAAAAGGTGTCTGTCAAGATTTTGCACAATTTGCTATTTCAGCTCTTAGAACAATTGGAATACCTACTAGATATGTAAGTGGATATATTCAAACAATGCCACCAGAAGGAAAAGAAAAACTTTTTGGAGTAGATGCTTCTCATGCATGGTTTTCCATATATATTCCTGGTTTTGGTTGGGCTGATTTTGATCCAACAAACAATAAAATTCCAAATGAAGAATATATAATTTTAGGATTTGGTAGAGATTATTTAGATATATCCCCTTTAAAAGGTGTTATACAAAGTAGCGGAAATAGTAGATTAAGTGTAAAAGTGAATATCCAAGAATCGAATAGTTAAATAACTATCCTATTCTTGCCATTCTAAAAGCAACAGCATTTTCATATATTAACGCATTACTATAAAAACATGTTATCATTCCATTACTTGGAGCTAAAAATTGATAAACAATATGTCCTTCTAAAGAGTGAACAATCTCTCCAATCACTTGACCTTTAGAAACATAGTTTCCAGGTAATTCTTTTGAAATGAAAATCCCACTTTTTGGTGCTTTTATTACTTCTATTGTATTTCTATTTATAACAGATGATTCATAACCATTAAAAATATGATAATCAATAATTTTATTCTTATCCATAAATCTAAGAATCCCTTGATTTATTTGACTAGCACCTCTTTTATCTATTTGAATATCATTAGGACACATAACAGAAAAAGCTTTAGTTCCCCATAACTGCCAATTATATTGTAAAGTTACAGTATCAATTGATTTTACAGTTCTATGATGAATCATCTTAAAACCAAAATCCTTTGCTCCTTTCAAATCTTCATATCCACTTTTAAAAAGTTTAAGATAAGGTAAACAAACAGCAGGATCAGGACGTCTTTCTAAAATAATCCCATAATCATAACCGTTTAACACATCAAAAACTTTTTTAGCTATTCTTTGTGTAGTTTCACCTAAATCATAACCTGGAAACATTGTATTAATATCTGTATTATCTAAAGGCCAAAATCTTTTTCCTATATTTAATGCATAATGATTTATAGATGGTATTATTAAAATATCACCTTTTATTTTCTCTTTTTCAATCTTATTTTTAAAAAAATCAACCAATCTTGAAGCACAATAAAGAGGGAGAATAGCCTCTCCTCCCATTGCTGCAACAATTGCAACTCTTGGTGCTTTTGGATCACTACCTTTAAATAAATAACCTTCTATTACTAAAGGTGCTCTACTCAAAGATTCTATTGTTACTATTTCAATTTTCTTCACTATTTTCTCCAAAAATTCTAGCAATTAAAGAACCTTCATAAACGACTGGATATTCTCTTAATGTAAATAAAATTCCATCACTTGGAGCTGTTAATTCACATCTAATTTCACCTGTCAAAGGATTAACTATATCTCCAATTTTATCATCTTTTTTAATTATAGAACAATGATCTAAAGATGGAACAAATAATCCACTTCTCTCTGCATTTAAATAATGTACTTCTCCTACTTCTGAACTAAAAGCTTCTCTTGTAATAAATTCTTCAGTACAAGTAATAATTCCTTCTTTTTTCATAAGATTTAGTATACCTATTAAAAGTTGGTAACCATATTCTTTTGTAAGTCTCATACCAACACCCATTTCAACAACTAGTGTTTTAGTACCCAATGAGTTCATGGTATGTGAAAAAGTAGATTCAAGAACAGTTACGGCATCATGTATCCAAATAAAATCACAATTTAATTCTTTTGCCAAAGGCAAAGTAAAATTTGAAAATTCTTTATTAATTCTAATTTGTGGAATTTCTTTTAAGAAAATATTACTCGAATGAATATCTATTGCTATATCACTACCTTTTACATCTTGAGAAAGTGCATATACAACTTGACCAGGTAAAAAATCATTTGGATTACCTGGAAAAGCTCTATTTAAATCTACTTCATACATAGGAAAACCTCTTGTAATTGTATCCACACCCAAAGAGTTAACCGATGGATAAATGTCTACAATTCCAGATAATTTTTCACTATTTTTATTTAACCATGCAGCTAATAAATATATTACTAATTGACCTTCTAGTTCATCTCCATGAATTCCACTTACTATAGAAATTCTCTTTTGCTTTTTTGAACTTTTTTTAGCTGCTTCAAATCTTGTTCTTTTTATAGAAAGTTTTTCACCTACAGGTAGTTCTGAACTAAAAATTTCAGTTGTTATCATTATTTACTCAATTACAATTTTATTTATTTTAGCATTTATAGAATTTAATATCACTTCATAAGAATCATTTTCATCATGTGCTGTAAATATTGCATCTGGCGCTAAAATCTTTACAATTTTATCTATTTCATCCATAACAATCAATGAAAATTCTTTATTTCTTTCTAGTCTTAAATGTAAATCAACTTTTTCTACTAGTTTTCCAAGTCTTATAAAATAATCACTTGTGTTTCTTTTTTGTCTTCTTGTTAATTCTCCCCAAATCTCACTAATTAATGATAAAATTTTATCAATAAATCTAAACTCAACTTGAGTAATATTCTTTTCTTTTTTTATTAAATCTGATAATTCTATAACCGTACCAAAAGCTGACGTATACATATCTGCTCTACATATAATTGCATTTTCTCTTGCAAATTCCATTAGTGTATGTATATTTGCAGAATGATCAGAAAAAAGAGCTACATTTAAAAATTCTTTTGAATCTTTGTACTCAATATCTATATCTAATTTCGCATAAAGTTCCTTACCACAATCTTTATCAATATCAATCATTTTGTCAAAAGCTGGGACAACTTCTAATAGTAGTGATTCAATTCTCTCTAAATATCTACCAAACCAATATAAGTTTGTGGCTACATTTCCAGTTAATAATTGTTCCATATTCTATTCCTCCATAACCCAAGTATCTTTAAATCCACCACCTTGCGAAGAATTAACTAAGTAATTACCTTCTTCCATAGCATATCTTGTTAAACCACATTGCCAAACTTTTGGTTCTTCAGCCATTACAACATAAGCTCTAAAGTCTGCTTTTCTTGGTACTATTTCATTATTCAGGTAACATTTTTCATCGTAAAATTCTATTAACTCTTGAGCTATAAATCTTCTTGGATCTGTTTTTATTATTGTTTTTAAATCTTCAATTTGAAGTTTTGTCATTTCATGTCCAAATAAAACTCCATAACCACCTGCTTCAGCAACATCTTTAATAACTAATTTTTCCATATTATCAAAAACATATTTTCTATCTTCTTCAAAATATGGTAAATATGTTGGAGCATTCTTTAATATTGGCTCTTCATTTAAATAATATTTAATCATTTTTGGAACAAAATAATAAATACCTTTATCATCAGCAACGCCATTTCCTGGAGCATTTAATAAAGCTACATTTCCAGATAAATATGCTTCCATGATTCCAGGAACACCAATTAAACTATCAGAATTAAAGAACTTAGGATCTAAGAATTCATCATCCATTCTTTTATAAACAGCCCCAACTCTAATATCTTTCCCATTATAGTTTCTAAAATATACTATTTTATTTTTAACTACAAGTTCACTATTTCGTACAAGTTGTGCACCCATTTTTTTTGCTAAATAAGCATGTTCATAATACGCTGAATTAAATCTTCCTGGAGTTAAAACAACGTTTATACCTCCACAATTTACATAATCCATTGATTCTCTTAATATTGAAGGATATTCTTTAATCGGTTTAATTTTAAGTGACTCAAAAAACTCAGGATATATTTTTCTATACGTATCTCGAATAGATAAAGGATAACTAGCACCACTTGGCACTCTTAAATTATCTTCTAAAATAACCCAATCATTTGTAACAGTATCTTTAACTAAATCTATACCATTAATATGTGTTCTAATTTTTTTTGAAGGTGAGATACCATTAAGTTCTTTTAAATAACCCTTAGCTTGGTAAATAAATTCTTCTGGAATTATATTATCTTTAATAATATTTTTTGAAGTATATAAATCTTCTAAAAAAAGATTTAGTGCTCTAATCCTCTGACTAAGACCTCTATCGAGTTTATCAAACTCTTTTGATTCTATAATCCTTGGGATTACATCAAAAGGAAGTGATCTTTCTATAAAATTTCCATCTTTATAAAGATTGAAATTAACTGCGAACTTATCCATATATTTTTGGAACTCATCTATCTTGTTTACATCCTGTTTAGAAAAAATTTCCCAAAATGTATTTGTAACACTATTTTTATCATTTATCAATTTACACCTCCTAAACTGATAAATTCTATTCTTATTATTCTAAATAATAAATAAATAATTCTTCTGATTTACCATTTATCTGTATAAAAACTATGCATATATATGAAATGTATGAAATATCTCCTCTATTGGTCATTTTTTATTGATTTGATCTTAAATAATTTATACTTAATTTTTAAACAAAAAAAAGGGAAAAGCAAAAGCTTTTCCCTTTATATAAAGATAAGTAAATCTAAATTTAATTAATTATATTTTTCTTTTTTAGCAAATCTTTTTCTAACTGTTGGATCTAATTCTCTTTTTCTAACT
>Ga0172378_10007461_pt1 | contig 10171 bp, 7 predicted proteins | sample GrowelOW332metaG_FD_119755 | JGI IMG/M metagenome (GOLD analysis project Ga0172378, IMG submission 119755) | Groundwater microbial communities from an aquifer near a municipal landfill in Southern Ontario, Canada - Pumphouse #3_1 metaG | ecosystem: Environmental > Aquatic > Deep subsurface >... | reverse complement strand
GCGCCGGCGCACAGTCCGAGAACGTAATCAGTTGTGTTATGTTCGTTAAAAATACTCATACGCGCTCCTCATTTCGACATAAAATATGTTCCAACGTGCGTTCCCTCATGTAAATCGTACAATATTTCCGGGTTTTCGCCATTGACAATGAACATAGGAATACCCGCGCCGTTGGCTATCTGCGCGGCGTGCAGCTTTGTGATAAGCCCGCCGGTGCCGACGTCGCTGCCCGCGCCGCCCGCGTAGGAGAGGATCTTATCGTCCACCGCCGCCACGGTCGGTATCAGCTTTGCCGACGGATTTACATGGGGGTCGGAGTCGTAAAGTCCGTCGATGTCGCTTAAAATCACGAGCGCGTCCGCGCCGGTAAGCTCGGCGACATATGCCGACAAGGTATCGTTGTCGCCGAATTCGATCTCGTCGAAGGCGATGGTATCGTTTTCGTTTACTATCGGCATTACCTTCATATCGAGCAGGGTGTTGAAGGTGTTCTGCGCGTTTGTGCGGCTCTTGGGATTATCGATAATATCCTTTGTGAGCAGCAGCTGCGCGATTGGGCGGCTGTACGCCGAGAAAAACCGTTCATAAACGCGCATAAGCTCGTTCTGACCTATCGCCGCCATAGCCTGCTTTTCGGGTATGGTTTTCGGGCGGTGATCAAAGCCGGTGCGCCCTCTGCCCGCCGCCTGCGCGCCGCTTGTGACGAGAATAACCTCCTTGCCCATGTTGCAGAAATCGGAAAGCACACGGGCGAGTATTTCTATACGGTGAAGATTGAGCAGCCCGGTATCATGCGTCAGGGTCGACGAACCGACCTTGAAAACGATGCGCGCCGCGTTTTTTATAATGTTCATATATCGCTCCGAAATATAAAATCGCGAAAAATTAACACCGCCGCCTTGAAATGGGCGTCATTATCCGCTATAATAACAGTATAACGTTTCGCGCCGTTTTTTTCAATAGTATTTCGGTAAATATTCGCCTTCCGCGGATGTTTGACGCGTATGAATAAATAAAATGCGGCGCGTCCGGCAAAAGCGTGTTAAAATGACAAAGGAGCGGTTAAAATGAAAGATAAGCATACGATAAATATTCTGGGAATGAGCCTTACCCTCGTTTCCGAGGAAAGCGACGAATACTTAAATTCGCTCGCAGCCCAGATCGAGGAACGTATTAAAGATATGACGATGAAAAGCGGACGGGTGACTAAAATGGACGCCGCAATGTTCTGCGCTCTCGATTATCTCGATTTGAAAATCAAAGCGGAAGCCCGCGTCGGCGACGCGAAAAAACAGTTCGCCGACTATGAACGCACTATCTCCGACCTCCAGTCCGAAAACTCCGAACTCCGCGCGCTTCTCGGAAAATAATTGGGATGCTGGGATGCGTTGGGGGCGGAAGGCCGCCCCCAAACCCCTGCCGAGCATGGGCGGATTATTTTTATTTGATTTTGCGATTGTAAATGTTGAAAGCATATTTATTTTTAACAGCGAAAGGGAAGAGTGTGTGAAAGAATATATTTATTGGCAATTTGCTCAATAAATATTGACAGGCGCAAAAACGGTTTTTTTCACACTATGGATAAAATACTATGATAATCGGACTATCTTCATACAGCATGGTAAATAAAATCGAGAGCGGCGAGCTTAGCATACTTGACGTCATGCGTTTCGCCGCGCACAACGGCGCAGGGCATATCGAGCTTGTGCCGTTCGGCTTCACTCTTTACGACGACAAAACCGGAGTTTTCAACGCTTCGCTCATCAATGACATAAAAGCGCTGTCCGGCGAGCTTTCGCTGCCCGTATCCGATTACGCGGTGCTGGGCGACCTGCTTAAAAGCGATATTTCAGCGCGTAAAGCCGAGGTTGAGCGCATAAAACGTCATATAGATGTCGCCGCGCGGCTCGGCATAAAGCGTATGCGCCACGATATTTCATCGTTTCGCCGGCCGCTTGAAACAAATACCACCCTTGATTTTGAGCGAGAATTTCCGATAATGACCGAAGCCTGCCGTGAGCTTGCCGATTACGCCGCGCAGTACGGAATTACGACAATGGTCGAAAATCACGGCTTTTTCGTCAACGGCGCCGACCGCTGCATACGCCTTATCGACGCCGTCGGACGCGATAATTTCCGTATGCTCATCGATATCGGAAACTTCATCTGCGTCGAGGACGATCCGGCGGCGGCGGTCAAAAAGTGCCTGCCGTTCGCCGAAATGATACATCTTAAAGATTTTTATATCCGCCGCGCCGACGCTCTGCCGCCGATCGGAGGACTTTTTCGGTGCGACAGCGGCTGCTGGTTTTCTTCAAATTCGGGACTCTATATGCTGCGCGGCTCGATTCTCGGTCAGGGCGACCTCGATACGGCGGGCGCGATAGCCGACATCGTCCGTTCGGGCTATAACGGCTTCGCGTCGGTCGAATTCGAGGGCATGGAGGATAACGCCGCCGGCTCGAAATACGGTCTTGAAGCCGCGCGTTATTTCGCCGAAAGGTCGTTTGGCAGAGCGTAAGCACAGCGGACATTATCAATGGTCAAATCCGGAGAATACCGTTGCATATTGCCGCATAATGTGCTATAATAACCGAAAATATAACATTATAATATAAATTACAGCCGTGCAAGCGGCAAGAGGTTAGTGCAATGCGTAAAATTCTCCTTTTCGATACCACACTGCGCGACGGCGAACAGACGCCCGGCGTTCATCTCGCCCGCGACGGCAAGCTCGAGATTGCCCGTGCGCTTTCCCGCATGAAGGCAGATATCATCGAAGCCGGCTTTCCGATTTCGTCAAAAAGCGAATTCAAATGCGTGGAGCTGATATCGCAGGAGGTGCGCGAGCCGGTCATCTGTGCGCTCGCACGCTGCTCCGACGCCGATATAGACGCCGCAGCAGCAGCGCTGTCCGCCGCCGCGCGTCCGCGCATACACGTTTTCATCGCGACGAGCGATATTCATATGCGGTATAAGCTGAAAATGACGCGCGACGAGGTGATCGCGCACATTGCGCACAGCGTCGCTTATGCACGCTCGCTCTGCGCAGACGTCGAGTTTTCCGCCGAGGACGCCGGACGCAGCGATCCCGAATTTCTGTTCCGCGCGCTCGAAACCGCCTGCGCGAACGGCGCTTCAACCGTCAATATCCCCGACACCGTCGGCTATAATTCGCCCGCCGAATTCGGGAAGCTCATTTACGACGCCGCGCATAATGTACGCGGAATAGAAAACGCCGTGATATCGGCGCACTGCCATAACGATCTTGGACTCGCCGTCGCAAACAGCCTTTCGGCGATACAGAACGGCGCTTCTCAAATCGAATGTACCGTTAACGGCATCGGCGAGAGGGCAGGCAACGCCGCGCTTGAGGAAATCGCCATGTCGCTTTACACGCGCGGCTCATACTACGGCTGCGAATGCGGGATCGACACCCGGCGCATATCCGAAACCTCGCGCATCGTTTCGTCGCTCTGCTCGGTCGTCGTGCCGCCGAATAAGCCTATTGTCGGTGCAAACGCCTTTGCGCACGAAAGCGGCATACATCAGCACGGTATGCTCGCAAACTCCGCTACATACGAAATAATGACGCCCGAGAGCGTCGGCTGCGGCAAAACGCAGCTTATACTCGGCAAATTGAGCGGACGCCACGCCTTCGCCGAGCACGTCGCAGAGCTTGGCTATACGCTGTCCGACGACGCCGTGACCGCCTGTTTTTCGCGGTTCAAGGATTATGCCGACAAAAAAAATGTTTCGGACGACGATATAATGGCGCTCGTCAACGAATATCTCGACAGCCGCGACAGCGTTTACGCGCTCGATACCTTTCAGATTCAGAGCGGCAACCGCATGATGGCGATGGCGATGGTGACGCTCTCCTGCCGCGGCGCGACCCTCTCCGATTCTGCTGTCGGCGACGGGCCTATTTCGGCGGCGTTCAACGCCATACAGCGGCTTTCGGGCGCTGACTGCATACGGCTTGACGAATACAACATCAAAGCGGTGACCGAGGGCGCGGACGCTCTCGGCGAGGCTAAGGTCAAGATCACCATCGACGGCGCGTCGTTCACCGGACGCAGCGCCGCGCCGGATATTATCGAAGCGTCGATACGCGCGTATGTAAACGCCCTCAACAAATGGGCGGCGCTGTAACGTGAGTTCGACGGGGGAGGGGTACGCGGCCTTTTGGAAAAGGCCTGGCGAAAACTTTAATAAAAAGTTTATTATTGAGTAAGTATGAATTTGTTTGTACCGCACCATTTCTATCGCGTATAGTGATGTGGTTTTCGCGAACTTGCGCCGCCTAATCAGGGTCCCTGCCCTGAATCGGCAGCTGGTTTTAAGGCTGATAATAATTTCGTCGAACTCACGTTTATTTAATAGGTCAGGTGTAAGCTTTTTATCCGCAGCACACATTTTACACCGATAAAAATTGTCGCCCCGCGAAAGTGATATCCCTTTCGCGGGGCGTGATTTTTGCGTCCGGGAGTGTCACAGCTCCGTTGACGCGCAGTATAAGCATATGCGCCGCTGCCTGTCGGTATGAATACGCGGTAAACACCGTCAGAATCCGGCATAACACGATCCTAAACGCGGATCAAACGTTCCGTCCGAGGGCGCCGCCGCCGCCATACCTCCGGTATCAGTGAAAAAGCTCAAATCATATGTTTTTTCAGTCCTCCAATCATTCGCAGACACATTTTTCGCACTTATTTTTCATACGCAGTCATAAGCCTTCAGCCCTTTCTTTCACGCACCGCGATTATGGCGGCGCTGACGTCGTCGTCCCGCCCGTGCTCGGAGGCGTAATCCATCAGCCGCGCAAGCAGCTCGTCCGGATCTGGAATATACGCCCCTCCGCCGGCGTCGGCTGCATTGTCCGAGAGCATACCGCAGAGCAGCATGGTTTCCTCAAAGCTCTGCGCGACTCCGTCGGTCATCATGACGATGACATCGCCGTCCTCGAGCGCCGCCGTAATCTCCTCCGCGCTCATTTCGCGCGTGATGCCTATCGGCATGGAGCTTGACGCTATCTTGAACAGCCTGCCCCCCCTGATGATGAACGACGGCGCTGCGCCGCCCTTGACGAATACCGCTTCTCCGCTCAAAAGATCGATCTCGCACATATCGACCGTCGCGAAGGTTTCGTCTCCCGCGTTCTTCGCGCGGATAAAATTGTTCGCCAGCTTGAGTGCGCAGCTCCGCGCGTTTGAGCCGCGCAGCATTTTTTCGAGTATGATAGCGGTGACGCGCGAGGTAAGCGCCGCATCGCGTCCGCTGCCCATTCCGTCGCTTACTATCGAGTAGAAATAATCGTCCTTGTTCTCAAAAGCGGTGATGCTGTCTCCGCAGAGCGTTTCACCCTCCTTAACGCGGCATTTTTTGGCGTAGGTCACGTCGAAACGGCGTGCCGTGCTCAGACTCATGCTGACATAATCCCCCGAAAACGAATATTTCGGCGGCGTAAGCGCACTTCCCGCGGCGTGACCGAACACGCTCGATATTTCGGCGGCGCGCAGCCTTGTGCGCGAGATATCCACCCCTCCGGCTATAACGTTTTTACGGCGGCTTCCGTACAAAGCTATATTGTTTGCGTAAAAGCCCGCGCGCCGCGCGGCGTCTTTCAGTCTTTCGCAGCCTTCCTCGTCGCATTTGCTCTCCTCCTCACAAACGGCGGCTTCCTCGGCTATAAGCTCGGAAAGCGCTCCGTAATCGGCGGCGGCGACCGAGGTCCTGTCCCTCCCCATAGTATCCTCGATTAGCCGCGCGTAGTTTTTGTTTATATTTTTGAGTATGGGTTCAATACAGCGGCAGCGCTGCGCGATGTTCTCCGGCACGTCCTCCTCCACAGCGTGACCACGCCTGCGCAGAACGGCGGCGAGCGCTCCCGCTCCATCCTCCGCGCCACCCTTCCACATAGCGCGGCAGGCTTTATAGGAGCTGCATTTTTCGCAGTAGCTGTCGAAGCTTTTTGCGCATACCGCCCCGATATCGCTCATCGCCGGACGCCGAAGCCTCTCTGATACGGTATAAAACACCTCGGACAGCGCACCGAGCGATTCGCTGATATCGCCCAGCCGCCGCCGCGTTTCCTCTCCGGCGCGCTCGGCGGCTGCTGACGCCGCACCTCTGTTTGCGGCTTCACCTCCAAATTCCGGTTTGGCGCAGACCTCCGGCAACAGGTTAAAATGAGCGAGCGGTGCGAATATTACCGCCCCGCAGAGCAGATCGGGCGCGGCGACGGCTATCGCGGAGAAGCCGCAGGTCGCTATCGCCGCCGCCATCCCCGTGATAGTGCCGAGAGCCGTCGCCGCGACCGCTCCGGCTTGCCATATGAGTCCCGCCGCGAGTCCGGCAAGACCGAATATCGGCGAATAGGTCGTGATACCGGCGATACCGTGACACGCAAGCCCGCAGATCAGCCCAGCGACCGAGCCGCGCAGCATTCCTCCCGAACGCGAAACCGCGAGGGTGACGCAGAGCGCTGCCGCCGCCGCTATCGAAAACCCGAGGATATTGACCTCGCGCAGCGCGTATACTCCGCAAAAGCAGAGCGCTAATACTCCCGCTTCAAAACGCGGGGTGTAGAGCGCCGCTTCGCCCACAGTGTCGGCTTTCTCCGAACGCGGTTCGAGCGCACCGCAGAATATGTAGGTCAGAACAGGCGTCACGGTAAGATCGAGCACTCCGCCCAGCGCGTCGTAATAAAGGAAGCCGCCAGATATCGCACGGTACGCCGCGATCAGCGCCCCCGCTCCTATCGCCGCAGCCACACGGTATGCGGTTCGTTCGCCGAAAAGCGTTCCGACTCCGCAAAGCCGCGATATCAGCCCGACGCCCGGACTTGCGCCGACGCCGTCCTCGCCGTCAGGCTCATCGTCAATGCCGAAGCGCCGAAGATCTGCGTCGCCCTCCGCGTCGGTGTCATATTCGCGCTCGCGTCCGGAAATCCAAAGTCCGACGGCAATGCGGAACAGAAACGCGAACGTCCAGGTCAGAAACAGCGGGACTGCCTGTCCGCGGTTGAAAAGCGACGCCGTCACAAGTCCCGCATACATGAACGGAACATATTTCCGCGCCGCACACATCAGCGCCAGTCCCAGCGGATAGGTCGAAAACGCGCACTGTCCCGCCGCGAGCATTCCAGCCGCCATCGCCGCCAAAAGCCCACGGCCAAGCCACGCGGCGAATTTCTTCAGTCCGCCCTCGCCGCCGTCCTCGGTGTACCGCCCGAGCGCCGCTCCGAAAAACTGCCGCAGTGCTCCGCCTAATGCTCCGATTCGTCCTCTCGCACTTTCCGCGTTCTTTTTAACATCCATAATAGCGTTCCTCCGTCGTTTTTTTTATTTTCCTTGCCTTGGAAGTGAGACTATTATATTATATTTATGCTGAAATAAGTGTCGATATGAACATGGAATAATCCGTCACATCAGTGTCGGGATATGAGGGAAATGCGCTTTTGTAAAATTTCCCAAATATATCGTGACGCACCGCATCATTCCGACGCGCCCCATGCCCAATCCTGACGAACGATTATGCTGGGATCGGGGATAACGGACGGTTTTTCGCTGATTTTTCGTTTACGAAATGGGTTGCGAATCTGCTCGGATGGCTTTTTTGATGATTTTTCGTTTGCGAAACGAGTACGAATTTGAAAGGACTGCTTCTTGATGATTTTTCGTTTGCGAAACGAGTACGAACCTGAAAGGACTGCTTCTTGATGATTTTTCGTTTGCGAAACGAGTACGAACCTGAAAGGACGGACAACCCTACGGTTTTCCGTCCTCTCAGACTCTCCCGCTTTCCCTTGGAACGGTGCGCTTTAAAAGGCGCGGCTCCCGCGTGTGAAGTGCGCACAAAGGTGGCGTTCACACGAGCCGCATATTCTTCGCAGGCGGCAAAATAAGCCGCGCTCGGCTCGCGTTGCTCGATGTGTTTATCCGAGGTCGGGTGGCGACGGCGGCGTTTGCCGCGAATAATATTTTCGCGCTGAACGAACGATGCCATCGTACGGCGCATCAGTGTACACATCTCCGCTGGTGCGGCTGCGCCACACCTTGCTTGGAGAGAAACCGCGGCATTAACGAGACTACATCTTGCTGAGAACGCTCACACGCGGGAGTGCCGCACGCGTCTTGCGCGTCCCAGCGGGGGAAGGGGAGTCCGAGGGGTGAGGGGCACCGCCGCGTCCCGCACCCTTCGGATTCGTACCCGTAAACCTACGCGAAAACATCCGCGAGATCAACGCAATATCAGCGCGATAATATTTCGCAGCAATCCGTGATGCTTTCCTTAAATATAAAAATATTCTTTATATCACCATAGCAATAAATTCCGCACAAAACAAAAAGGCACTCTTGATAATCATCAAAAGTGCCTTTTTAAAATCTCAATATTTTGCCCTATAACTGTTCTGCGGTATAATAATAAAAAGTATAAATCCACTTATTAGAGTTCTCGTCAGTTCCCTCCGCGCATCCCAGCTCCTGCTATATAGCTGACTGAAGCGGAGCAGAGGAGCATGGCGGCGGCGGCGGGAACGTAGGAAATGGACGCTGGTGTTCGCAGACCGGTACAGTGGGGCGATTCCTCGCTGTACACTACGTCGCACGAGATACCGCGCGCACCAAGCTCACGGCGCATTACACGGGCGAGCGGACACACCGAGGTTTTTTTGATATCGGCGAGCTTAAATGCCATAGGATCAAGCTTGTTGCCCGTTCCCATACAGCTCACGACGTATATTCCGCGCCGCGAACATTCCTCGATAAGCGCAATTTTCGCGGTTACGTTGTCAATGGCGTCGACCACAATGCGGACGCCGTGCGATGATGTATCTGCGCACTCACCGTCATGCGTTTCAAAACAGCGGTTGAGGACATCGCCGACGTTTTCGGGCGTCACAAATTCGACGATGCCGCGCGCTCGGCATTCCGGATTTATCGAAAGAATGCGTTCGAGCGCCGCCTGCGCCTTCGGCTGACCGATATTTGCGCGGGTACACAAAATCTGGCGGTTGAGATTGCTATCGGCGAAGGTGTCGCGGTCGACGACCGATATCGCGCCGAATCCGGCGCGGCACAGCCCCTCGACGACGTGACCTCCGACACCTCCCGCACCGAATACAGCGGCGTGAGCGCGCCCGAGAGCGTCGACAGCGTCCTGCCCGATAAGCGAGATCTCCCGCTCCTGCCAAGCGTTTGCCATATTACTTCTTTATCTCGTATTTTGTACCCTGAGGGGTATCGGTGAGCGTGATTCCGCGTGCCGCAAGCTCGGCGCGGATGGCGTCGGCTTCGGCGTAGTTCTTCGCCTTTTTGGCGGCGGCGCGCGCCGCTATCCGCTCGTTTATCTCGGTGTCGAGCGCATCGTCGGCGCAGGGTTTTTCCTCGGGCTTGACCTCGCGGTCAAGCTCAAGTCCCAATATCGCGTCACAGCCGATTATCATTTTATATATATCGTCGTTTTTCGCGTCAAAACGCGCCATGCTCCATACGTCGCCGAGAGCCTTCGGAATATTGAGGTCGTCGGCGATGCTCTCGTCGAATTCCGCTTTAAGGGCATTGAGCCTTTCGGAGTCGTAGGCTTCGTTAGCACCGCGGTGGCGGGCGGCGGCGGCGCGGAGGTTGGAAAGCGACTTTTTCGCGCCGTCCATAGCCTCAAACGTGAAATTGAGCTTCTGACGATAATGTGAATTCAGGCAGAGATAACGGAAATCGAGCGGATCGTAGCCGCGCTCCATAAGCTGGGACACGGTATAGGTGTTGCCGAGCGATTTGGACATTTTGCCGCCGTCGACAAGCATGAATTCGCCGTGCAGCCAGAAGCGGGCGGGAACGCAGCCGTTAAGTCCCTCTCCCTGCGCGATTTCGTTTTCGTGATGTATCGGAATATGATCCACGCCGCCCGTATGAATATCAAACTGCGGGCCGAGATATTTCAGCCCGATGGCGGAGCATTCGATGTGCCAGCCCGGATAGCCCATGCCCCACGGCGACGGCCACTGCATGATATGCTCCTTCGGCGCTTTTTTCCATATTGCAAAGTCGGCGGGACTGCGCTTTTCATCGTTGACTTCAACGCGCGCGCCGTTTTTAAGCTCGTCTAAATTAATACGCGAGAGCTTGCCGTAGCCGGGAAATTTCGATATGTCGTAATAAATGCCGTC
>Ga0172378_10007458_pt1 | contig 10172 bp, 6 predicted proteins | sample GrowelOW332metaG_FD_119755 | JGI IMG/M metagenome (GOLD analysis project Ga0172378, IMG submission 119755) | Groundwater microbial communities from an aquifer near a municipal landfill in Southern Ontario, Canada - Pumphouse #3_1 metaG | ecosystem: Environmental > Aquatic > Deep subsurface >... | reverse complement strand
TGCAGTTGCCAGACCGCGTTTCAAATTTAATCAAGGGATTTCTACTCTTGCTCATTACCGCCAGAAGGCTTCTTTTGGACCACCGGACTCGCCGGTGGTTTTGAATGCATACAAAAAAGACCTCGCTGGAGCGGGGTCTTCTCAAACATTTCCAAACAGAAACTTAGGTGTGAGCGTCTACCCATTCTGCATTCTTCTTTACCGCTTCTACGGACTTATCGAAAGCAGACTTCTCTTCGGCGTTCATCTTGATTTCAAAAATCTTTTCAACACCATTCTCGCCAATGACGACAGGTACGCCGCAATAAAGTCCCTTTACGCCATATTCGCCGTTGAGCTTCGCTGCGCAAGTAAACACGCTCTTCTTGTCAAGGAGGTATGCTTCTGCCATATGGATGGCGGAAGTTGCCGGGCTGTAGAAAGCGGAACCCTTTTGGAGAAGTTTCACAATTTCTCCACCGGCATCAGCAGTGCGGGCTGCGATTTCCTTGAACTTATCCTTGCTCATCAGCTGAGGAAGAGGAATTCCACCGACGGAAACGCATTCATAAAGACTGACCATCGTATCGCCGTGACCACCCATCACCGTAGCCTTGACATCTTCAGCAGAAACGCCGAGTTCCATTGCGACGAAGCAGGCGAGGCGCGAAGAATCGAGCACGCCAGCCATACCGATCACATGGGAAGACGGAAGTCCAGAGACCTTCTGCATATTGTACACCATCGCATCAAGCGGGTTTGTGATTACGATGACAAAAGCTTTCGGTGCATTTTTCTTGATTGCTTCCGCGACAGTCTTAATGACGCCGCAGTTCTTGCCAAGGAGGTCGTCGCGGCTCATACCCGGAAGGCGCGGGAAACCCGCAGTGACGATGACGACATCAGAGCCGGCGATATCGGCATAATCTGTGGAACCTTCGAGCTTACAGGACGTATTGATGAGAGCGCGGCCTTCCATAATATCAAGAGCCTTGCCCTTTGGCATTCCACCCGCTTGTGGAATATCAATAAGAAGAACGTCGCCAAGCTGCTTCTGAGCGAGGACGAGCGCCATTGTACCACCGATTTGACCTGCGCCGACGAGCGCAATCTTTTTTCTAGCCATAGTAGACCTTCCTTTAAGTATGTCTCAAAATGTTGAACGCATAGAATAGATAGCAAAATTTGCGTTCAAAAACCACATTATCTAGCGCTTTTTAGCGGAATTCAGGAGCAATTGTGCAGATGAACGAAACGCCATGCATTCCGTGGAAACCTAACTGAAGTCGGAAAAGATACATGTCCGGACGCCTTACCCGGACACCCAAGCCCCATGAGTTTAAAAGATGGTTAGAATCGAAAGAATGCAAGGTGCGTCCATACATGGCATATTCATCAAAGAGGACTCCATCCACTAGGCGGTCAATAGGCCAGCGATATTCTGCGGAAATACCCATAGCTGCATAATCCGCAAAAGCATACGAATATCCTCTCAAAGGATATCTAGCTGTGATCTGTGAAAAAGCTGAAAATGGCGCTCCGCCCTTCTCCTTTTCCCACATTTGCCTCGCTTGGAATTGAAAAGCCAGCACACGACGATCAAGAAGGGTCGTCTTGATGTTTTCGGGTCTCCAAAGGCGGAGCGTTTCATCCCAAGAAAAATCGGTATAGTATTTGCGGTTTTTCCTAGCTTCCTCTGCAGAAAGCCCATAAGTATGAGGATCCCTGCCTAAAAAGAAATAATGCTGCGCCGTAAAATCCAAAACATGGAAATCATGTGAGAATTCATTTGATTTTTCTATTGAATTCGGACCGCTATAATCGCTGACTTTGATATAAGTCCACGTAATGCTGATACGTGACCCTGTCGTAGGAACAAAGGGCGCATCCAAGTTATCGTAGGAAACTGTTGTTTTCAAGGGAATCGTGTAATAATCCTGATAAAGTCCGCGATCGTAGGGATTAAAATAGGGATGATTTGTAAGAATTGTATCTTCGATGTCAGGATAAGAAAAGTGATGATTTTCGAACCCGGCAGATGTTTCAAAATTCATGTTGGCTAGCAAAGGGATCGGGCGACCTATGCGGAAAGAAGTTTTAAAAGACGTATCCGTATAACTAAAACTTTCGTTTTTCCCATTAATTGAAAGAGTCCTTGGAATCACATACAAAGCGTTTCTATCCGCCCAATACTGAAAGCGTCCGCCGCCGAAAAAATCAGAACCCAAAATATTCCGTTTTGTATAGCGGGTATCGAGATCGTAATCCCCGTTGGCAAAATAATTGGCTCCTCCATAAAAATAATCCCGTTTCATGAGCATATTCCTGTGCCTATAGCTAAAACCAATCGAAGTGGAAGCTCCCGGTTTCAGGTTAAACGTCGGGTATATGAAAATATTCTTTTCTTTGCCAAAACTGACCGCGTCTACAACAGTTGTTACAACGTTATATTTGACGGCATAATGAATTGGGGCTGCAAAAGGATAGACCGCTGCATCCAGAACTGGTTGGATTATATGAGAAAAAGGCCAAAAAAATATAGAGCGCAAGTCATAGCTCTGTTCGGCAGGCTTTGATGATTCTGAAACAACGGAATCGCCCACGTCCGGTTCGGAAATAGAATCTTTTGCGATGCTGTCTTGAGAAGACTTTTCTTGAAATCTTAGAGAGTCCGCGGAGAGCGTATCTCCCAGCGTATCCGTGTTTGTTCCGTCAAAAATAATAAGAGAATCAGAAGTTTCGCCATTTCCCGGGGCAATAGAAGAATCTTCTTCTGCAAAAAGCGGAAAAAGAATGAATAGCAAGAAAAAGAAAGAGTTGCGGAGCATCTATGGATACAAAATTAGATAAATTGTCAGTAATGTTCACGCTCCTCCAAAGAATTCTCAAAAATGCACTCAAGCATCCTTGGATCGTTTTAGGGATTACCTTAGTCGTGAGCCTACTTGCCATCGCTCCTGTTTCTAAGCTCAGATGGGAACTTCGGATCCTCGACACCTTGCCCGCGGAATCCCCCGTCAAAGAAACCAACAATCTCGTCGAAACGAAATTCGGCGGTTTTGGTACGCTCACGACAATCATTTCGTCAAAGGACAGCGCATTAAATGATCGCCTCGTCAAAGGGCTTGTCAAAAAATTAAATGGACAGCGGTTCATTAGTTCCGTTGAGTACGAGTCGGAATTGGAGTTCTACAAAAAGAACAAGTTGCTCTATATCAGAACTTCGGACTTGAGGAAAATTCAAGAGCGCATCCTTGAACTCCAAGCTCGCTACAAATTGGAAGCAAATCCATTATACGTAAACCTTTCTGAAGAGAACAAAGGTTCCGGTTCCATTGCTAAAGCCTTTGAAGATTCCCTTTCCTTTGAAGATCTCGAAGCAAAATATGTTTCAAAACTAAAAGACATCTATTCCAACGACAGTGGAACTATCCGCATTATCAATATCTATCCGACTAAGAAAATCTCCGATTTGGATGCGGCAAGAAAACTTACTCACATTGTCACGGGGGCTTTCGAAAGCCTTCCAGAAAGCGATCTCGCCGAACTGCACTATGCAGGCAAAGTCTTTGAAACGCTCAGTACAGGAAAAACAATACTTCCAGAAGCAAAAAAAATCGGTTACGTTGCTGCTGGAATACTCATCTTACTTCTTTTCCTGAAGTTTGCGAGGCAGCCTACGCTTATCTTAGTCGCAGCAATTCCTATAGCCATTGCCCTTTTTTGGACTATGGGGGCCGCGGGAATTTTATATGGCAGGATCAATCTCTACACAATAATTCTCGCACTCATCCTACCTGGACTTTCCTGCCAGGCAACTACCCATATTATGGCGAGATTTGCGGATGAACAAAGGAAGGGGCTAGGTTCTGAACTCAGCTTGGAAAGCGCTCTTTTGCTTGTGGGGCCATCGATCGCAGTATCTGCTTTTGTTACTGCAGCGGCATTCATCGGGTTGGAATTCGTCCCTCTGGCGGGTATTCAAGAGTTAGGCGTGCTTGGAGCTATTGGCGCGCTTCTCAACTGGTTCCTCTGCAGCCTCGTTTTGCCATCCCTGATTATCATTGTACAAAAATATAGGGTTTTCCGCTTTCGTGGAAAGCGCATTATTCGTTTTTCCGATTTTACAGCCCGCCCATTTTATGGATATAAGAAACTTCTAATTCCGATTGCACTTATCTCTTTTATTCTTCCCATAAAGGGAATCTATCCTGAATTTGATTATGATTTTTCCCATATGGAATACAATCCTAAAACAAATGTTGCGGATTCTCTTCTCGCTCTCACGAGATTTCCGCACTATGATCCAGCCGTCGCCATACTCCCAAACGCAAAAGCGGCAAATATTTTTTATGAAACAATGAACCAGGAAATAGAAGACAATCCGAATACGTCCATCGGTTCTGTGACTACTTATGAAAATTTATTGCCGTCAAATCAAGAAAAGAAACTTGCCCTATTAAAAGAGATTCGGGAAGAGCTAAACCCCGATTTTATTAAGAAGCTTCATCCGGAAGACTCGGCAAAGATTGAGAAAATTATCGATTCTTGGAATGTCACATCTTTGAATGTAGACGATCTGCCTGAAAGTATCCGCCATAAATTTGAGGGAAGGGACGGCACTGTAGGTGAATTTGCTTTTGTTTTTCCAAACATCGATCCTGACAATGGACTTGCTTGCAGGCGTTTTGCTCATGAATTAAAAGCTATACGTTTCCCCGGCGGGATTCAATACCCGATGACGGGAACGGCCATCGTCCGTGCAGAAATTCTAGACCAGACACTTCCCTATCTTCACAAGACGATCCTTTTTGGCATTGCCGCCATATTCTTCCTTCTCCTCCTTTTTTACAACAAACTATCCCACGCCCTTCTTACGCTTGCATCACCCATACTCGCCTTTTTCTGGCTGCTCGCTCTCCTCAGGTTGCTTGGAATAGAACTTTCCGCATACAGTGCGCTCGCCTTCCCGCTTCTCATCGGAATGAGCCTTGATGGTTCCATACAACTCTGGAACGCCTACTACGAGAATTCAACAGGAAGCCTGCACTTCATTATATCCACTACGGGTATTACCGTATTTATCGCACAGCTCGCAAGCCTTGTCGGAATTTTTGGGCTCCTATTTTCCTCCCATCCGGGAATCAGAAGTATCGGCACGGTTTCTATGCTCGGACTTCTGTGCATTTCCATTTCACATCTTCTCGTATTTCCGCTCTTCGCCGGTTGGCTCGATAGCCGAAGGTTCAACAGCAGAAAAAAAAGAAAAGCAGACTAAATGAAATCCCTTTCTAAAGAAATCCTGAATATTGCGCCTTCATTGACCGTAAGCATTGATACGCTTGCCAAAAAACTCAAAAGTGGGGGCAAGGATGTTATAAGTCTCGGCGCCGGCGAACCCGATTTTCCGACTCCTCTGGATGTTCAAAAGGCGGGCATCTCGGCAATTACCGAAGGTAAGACCCGTTATACGGCACCTGCTGGAATTCTCGAAGTCCGCGAGGCCGTTTGCAATAAACTTTCCAAACAGAACCGGCTTCAATACGCTCCGGAACAAATCATTATGACGAGCGGAGCGAAGCACGCCGTATTCAACGCGCTCCTCTCCATTTTAAATCCAGGCGATGAAGTCATTATTCCATCGCCATACTGGGTCACTTACCCGGAACTCGTCAAACTCCTTGGAGGAAAACCGGTTATTGTCGAAACTTTGGAAGATGACGATTTCCAAATGAAAGCAAGCGCCCTTGAAAGGGCCATCACGCCTAAGACGAAATGCGTTATTCTCAACAATCCGACGAATCCGACAGGAACTCTGTACACAAAAGAAAATTTGGAAGACCTTTCTGAAGTAATTGTTTCGCATGATCTCTATGCGCTCTCTGATGAAGTGTATGAACATTTTACATACAACAGAACATTTACGAGCCTTGCGGCCCTACCTGGAATGCAGGAGCGCACGCTTCTTGTAAATGGGCTCTCCAAATCGCATTGCATGACCGGCTGGAGAATAGGCTACGTAGCAGCGCCTCTAGAAATCGCAAAACTTATCGCAAAAGCGCAAGGCCAAACGACACACCACCCCTCCAATGTGGCGCAGTATGCGGCAAAAGCAGCATTAGAAATGCCTTTAGATACGGTTTACAAAATGCGGGACGCATTCCTTGAACGCCGCAATTACATCCATTCGGAGCTCATGACCATTTCGGGTGTCAAAGCTATGCTGCCAAATGGGGCATTCTACTTGTTTGCAAATATCCAAGATCTGTTTGGTAAACACACTCCTGCGGGTAAACTCATTGATGATTCTGCCGCATTCTGCACCTATCTCCTAGAAAATGAAGGGCTTGCCATCGTTCCAGGGAGCGCTTTCGGCTGCGAAGGTTATGTAAGAATTTCTTACGCAGCTTCTTTAGATACACTGAAAAAAGCGGTTGAGCGTTTTAAAAAAGGCGTTCTTTCCCTCTGTTAGGCTTTAGATGTCATCTACATTCCGCGTACAAAGTATTACCGGAGACCGCCCCTTTTTCATCGGACGCGGCAAGGACACCGATTTTATACTCCAAGACCAATCCGTTTCAAGACGCCACGCCAAAATCGAAAAATCAGGTGAAAAATGGCTTTTTACGAATTTGAGCAAAACCTCGGGAACGCTTTTCGACGGAAAGGAAATCAATACAAAAGAAATTGAAGACGGCGATATCTTTTTATTAGGGCTTCAACAGCTCCGCTTCAGCATCAAGGAAGGCGAACTGTTCCTTTCCCATGTTAAATCAATCGAAGACGTTCCGGCGATTCCTCTTTCAGAGTCGAAGAGCTTATTCCTCGGGCGAGGCGATTCGGAAGAAATTCCAGGAGCGATCGTCCACCCCGCCTGTCCAAAGAATCTGGCGGTAGCAAGACTAGACGGCAAACGGATGATGCTGATCTTTTCCCATAGCCTGTTTAGCCGAGTCGAATACCTAGAAAACGGAGAAACGCTCAAGCTGCCATGGTGCTTATTGGAATTTCGGGGCGGCAACCTCTTTATTCATCAGAAAGATGTGGGTTTTTCGCTCGCTGTCAAGGATGCATGCGTGAGAATTGCTGGAAAAGACATTCTCAAGGAAATCCGCTTTTCGCTCCCGGCGGGTAAAATTCTAGCAGTTATCGGGCAAAGCGGACAAGGTAAAAGTACCTTGCTCGAACTATTAACAGGCAAAGTAGAACTTTCTCAAGGATTTATTTCCATCGATGGTTTTGATTATGAAGAGTCGAGCATCCGCAAGGAGATCGCCTATTTGCCTCAAGAACCGCTTTTGCGGGATTCCCTCACGGTCAAGGAAACACTCCTCCACGCGGCTAGGATATCCCTTCCGAAGGATTATTCAAAAGAAGACGCTCTGATTCGCGCAAGAAAGCTTATTACTTTATTTGGAATTTCCAATTTGGAAGAACGCCGCATCGCAGTTCTCAGCGGCGGTGAACGGCGTAGAACGGCACTTGCAGCCCAACTGATGGGAGCTCCGGGCCTCATCCTTCTGGATGAACCGCTCTCCGGACTAGACCCGATGAATGCCAAACGCCTCTGCGCCCACCTGAGGGAACTTTCAAAATTTGGCCATACCGTACTTCTTACGACGCACAGTTATGAAGCCCTCCAAATTGCAGACGAGGTTCTCGTCATCCACAAAGGCGAGCAGGGGTTCTATGGGGCACCGCAGGATGCATTCCGCTATTTCAACGCAGAAGATCCAGAAGGAATTCTCGAAACGCTTGACGATAAAACCGCAGCAAACTGGGAAGCTTCCGGCCGCAAGACGGCCATCGAAAAGCCTGTTTTCCAACGATCCAAATTTCCGAGAGTCCCTAAAAAAGAAGCTTTCTTCTATTTCCTTTCGCTCCTTTTTAAACAATGGATGCGGGATAGGGGCAAGGCGATTTCGCTCACTCTCCAACCGGTCGTCATCGGTATGTTGCTCTCCCAGATTTTTTCAAGCACAGCCTCACTCTGGGTGGCAGCTTTTGCTCTCGTACTTTGTGCGAACTGGTTCGCTCTTTCTCTGTCTGTAAGAGAGATCGTCCAAGAAAAAGCCCTCCTCCTTGAAGAATTCCGCAAAGGGCTCGGAATCTTTTCAGTCTTGTTTTCCAAGCTAGTATTCTCCGCATTCTTTGCGTTCTTAGAAACCGTCATCTGCTATGCCTTTTTTGCCCGGACAATAAACGTTCCACCTACGCCAGCACTCTTCTTTATTTTCGCGGTCACAGTCATCCCAGCCGCTTCCATGGGCCTTTTTCTCAGCGTATTTTCAAAAAATCCGGGGCAGGCAAATGCATTTCTTCCACTAGTCATTATTCCACAGGTGGCATTATCCGGAGCACTCGTTTCTGCGGACCAGATGGCAATTATTGCAAGAATGCTTTCAAAGATTATCTGGACTAGTTATGATCAATCCGCTCTTCAAAGTGTATTTACGGGCATATTTCCGGCCCTGTCCGACCTAACACTTCCTCTTTTAATTGCTTTCATAATTTATATTATTTCTTTTCTAGCACTTGAAAAAATGAAGAACGCAAAATGACAACTCCGCTTCGCAACGAAAAATTTCCCCGGCCATTTAATGATGATTACGACCTCTTGGGCATGCTTGGCAAGGGTGGCATGGGCCATGTCTATAAGGCGCTCCAGAAAAAACTGAACAGAGAAGTGGCTCTTAAAGTTCTTGATACATCCTCAGATAAGGAGTCTATCGAACGCTTCTATATGGAAGCCCAAGCGATGAAAGAACTCGATCACCAGAACTTGGTACAGGTGTTCGATTTCGGAGAACAAGGACACCAGCTTTTTATCGCGATGACCTATGTGAAAGGGAGCACTCTTTCCGAAGTTCTTGAAAATCGCAAGCGGCTCGATTTTGATGCGATAGAAATTATCGCAAAACAAGTAGCGAGAGGGCTTCTTTACGCCCACAGCAAGGGAATCGTGCACCGCGACGTAAAGCCTTCCAACATTATGATTACGCACGACAACCGCGTGTACTTGATGGATTTTGGCATTTCCCATATTCAGGCAGCAGAGCGTCTCACCCTTACTGGAATGACGATGGGGACTCCGGAATATATGTCTCCAGAACAATGCCACGGCGATGACGTAACGCTCCAGTCCGATATTTACAGCTTAGGCGTCATTCTTTTTGAGATGACCTGCGGACGCCTGCCATTCCTCGGTTCCAAACCAATTGAAATTGCAATGAAACACGTGCAGGAAGAGCCTCCAAAGCCGGAGATGTATCGCCCGGATATGCCCCGTGGACTTTCGCAGCTCATCCTCAAATGCCTCAAGAAAAACATCGCCGACCGCTACCGCGATATGCAAGAGGTCCTGGACGCTCTTGACGCTGTATTTCAGCCGTTCCACCAGGGAGAAACTCCACATCACGGGCACGATACGGAAAGTATCCGGAAGCTCATCAAGAACCGTCCGTTAATTGGAGATAAAATAATACCGCAAAAGCTCTTTCCTAAGAAAACCATCCTAACGGCACTAGCCCTTTTCCCGGTGCTCATTCTCCTCATCATCGTTTTCCTCTTAAATTACAAACCGCCCAAGACGCTCCAAGAAATTACAACCGTGGGCATCCGTGCATCCTTTGAAGAACGCAATGTCGAAGGCACGGAATCCGACGGATACCCGACGAGTAATCTTTTGGATAAGAACTTGAAAACAGCTTGGCTTTTGCCGATGCCCTTCAATTCACAGACTCCGATACTCATCTTTGATTTTGACCAGCCCACGATCGTCACCGCGTTGGGTTTCGCGACCGGTTATCAAAAGTCCATTGACGATGCCTACGGCGATAGGTTCCACGTTTTCAATAAACCCAAGAAGCTTTCATTACTTACTAAAGAAGGCTATCGCCAGACCATCGAACTCGAAGACTTGAAAGGCGTGCAATATCCGGAAATCAAAGCGATGGAAACGACAGAAATTCAAGTATTTCTCGACGATACTTATATGGTGAACAATGGAAGCGACCTCGCGATTTCTGAAATCCGCATTTTAGGACTTCTCGCTCAATAATGCCAAGCATCAACCGATTAAAGGGAAATTTCGCGGAACTCCACGCAGCAGCATACCTCGCCCGCAAGGATTGCGAAATTGTTGCCCGCAATTACAGATACCGCGGAGGAGAGCTCGATATTGTTGCCAAAGA
>Ga0172378_10007457_pt1 | contig 10172 bp, 5 predicted proteins | sample GrowelOW332metaG_FD_119755 | JGI IMG/M metagenome (GOLD analysis project Ga0172378, IMG submission 119755) | Groundwater microbial communities from an aquifer near a municipal landfill in Southern Ontario, Canada - Pumphouse #3_1 metaG | ecosystem: Environmental > Aquatic > Deep subsurface >... | reverse complement strand
GCTTCCGATTTTCCGGAAATTTTCGATTATATTGCTCTGGGACATTTACACAGAGCACAAAAGGTTGGTGGCAAAAATCAAATTCGGTATTCCGGTTCTCCCTATATATTGAGCTTTAGTGAAGTGGGACAAGCTAAAAAAGTAGTGGAAATTAACATAAGTGAATCGATGAAGATAAGGGATATAACTGTTCCAATATTTCGTGAAATATTACAGATTGAAGGATCGGTTGAAAGTTGTAAAGCCAAACTAGAGGAACTTAATTCTGAAAATCATATATTAGCTCCCTGGGTGGAGGTGATATTGGATGATGAGAAAGAAGCAACAACTGGGTACAAAGACATAAACGACTTTGCAATGAATATTAAACCTGAAGTGCTGAAAATTTCGGTAAAAAACGAGTTTAAATATGATAAACTAAAAAACCTAATTGATACTGCTCAACATATAAAAACGTTTAAACCCTTGGATGTTATTAAATTAAAATGCGAAGAGATAAAGGTCAATTTAGATGATAACCCCGAATTGTTGGATGCGTTTAATGAAATATTGCAAATAGTAACAGAAAAAGAATAATCCTTTATGAAGATATTAAAGATTGAATTACAAAATATCAACTCGCTAAAATGCGAAACGCCTATAGAGATTGATTTTGAGCACAAACGTTTTGAGGATGTAGGATTATATGCCATAACAGGACCTACCGGAGCCGGAAAAACCACTTTGCTTGATGCTATTACCATTGCACTTTATCGCAAAGTACCGCGCTTTGACAAATCAGGCAGTCCGGCAAAACTTGAAGATGTAGTGAGTTATGGCTCTGCTACAGCCATGGCAAGAGTAAGTTTCGAAGCGCAAAATCAACTTTATGAAGCACAATGGGATATGCGGTTGGCAAGTAATAGCGGAAAATTGTTGAGCAAACCCGTAGAAACCGTACGATTGAAAAATCTGAGTACCGGTGTAATTATTGCTGAATCAAAAACAACTTGTGATGAAAAAATTGCCGAAATCACTCAATTAAATTATGATCAGTTCCTACGCTCTGTCATGCTCGCGCAAGGTGAATTTGCCGCTTTTCTGTCCGCTAAAAATTCTGAAAAGGGTTTGTTATTGCAGCAAATTGCCGGTGACGAGATTTACCGTAAAATTGGTGAAACGTTGAAAAACCGAATTTTTGACGAGAAAAAAAGATTAGAACAGATTAAAAGTAAAATAAATACGGATGATTTACTCAACGAGGAAGTTACTAATCAATTGGAATTTGAAGAAAAACAATTGAATGAAAATCAAACGGCTTTAAATGTCGATTTGAAATTGGTAGAAGACAGACTAAAAAGGCACGAGCAAATAAGTGCATTAAACCAGCAAAAACTAAAAGTAGAAACGGACAAGCAACTCCTAATACTTGATATAGAACAAAATACGACAGCTTTCCAATTATTGGAAAAGCACGAAGCTGCCGAACCATTAAAAGCAACGTTGACCGAAGTTGTTCGCCTTGAACAGGATATTGAAAAGAAAATCAAGCGAATAAATGAAATTGTTGTAGAGCTGGCAAGACTTGATTTAAAGTTGAACGAGGCAAAAGCTGTGGAAATTAACTGCAAAACAAAAACCGTTGAAACCGAACAATTGGCTCGTGATTGGCAGCCCTTATTGGAAAGAGTAATTGCATTTGATACAAGTATAAATTCCCATAAAACAAATATTACTGAAAAGGAGAAAGCAAAAAACGAGATACTTGAGGGCAACAGGGCATTAACGAAATCTGTCGAAAGTAAAGCGTATGAATTAAAATCTCACGTATCGACTCTTGAGAAGCTTCGTATATATTTTGAACAAAACAAATCGATTCCTGCCATTGAAAAAAGGATGAGCAGCTGGAATACACAGCTCACTCAGCGCAAAAGTAATGGGGAAAGAATGACTTTGCTAAACAAAGGAATTTTAAAAGCGAAAGCTGATTTTTCTGAAAATAAAATCTCATTTGAAGGAATAGACAAAAACCATAAAGTTGAAAAAGAAAAATTAGATTTGCTAAATTCTGAAATAAAACTAATACAGGAATCATTAGATAACGGGAATATTGAAAATTTAGTTATTCAAAACAATTCTCTCAATACCAAAAAAGAACAGTTGCGTGAATTGATTCAACTTTCGACAAGCTATAGCGAATTTGTTGCTAATCAAAAGATTCTTTTTGAACAAAAGACCAACTTAGAACAAAACCAGAAAGAAATTACAGCTAAAATACAGCAGTTTGACAATGAGATTAAAACATCTTTGCTGCTGGTGAAAGATGGTGAGGAACTCTATGAAAAAGATCGGTATATTGTTAGTTTGGAAACTGAACGCAAGAAACTAATACAGGGTGCACCTTGCGCTTTGTGTGGTTCTACCGAGCATCCGCTAGTTGAAAAATATGCGGAAATTGAGATTTCTGAAAGCTTAAAGAAACTGGATGAACGAAAAGCTAAATTAGAACAATTAAAAGCAGATAAGAAAACCCTTGAACTTGAGCAAACAAAATACAGTGCCGATTTGAATCATCTTTCCCTTCAAATTGCTAAAAATGATAAGGACTGTGAAATTGTCAAACAAAAATTTGTAGGTTTTAATGCTGAATATAAAATTGAGAATAAAGCTGCTATTGAAACTACATTAAAAACGGTTGAAGATGAGCAAAAGGCTTTTTCTCAGAAAATTTCGGAGTCACAAGAACAACAAAAACTCAAAAACAAAAAGTCGGTAGAGTTGAAGGCAATTGAAGAAAAAATAAAAACATTCGAACTTCAATTATTGCAACTTGCTACAACTAATTTGGGCATTGAGAAATCAATTCTGGAGAGCGAAAAAGAAAGTCTGTTGTTGAAGGAGAAAAATGAAGAAATTGAAAGAATTTTGGTTGTTCAATTTGCCGATTCCGAATTGCAATTACCTGATTTTGTACATACTATACAATTTATTCAACAACTTGAAAGTAACATAAAAGCATACAATGATAATGCAAAAAAACAAGCTGAACTTGAAAGTACAATTCAAAAATGCGATATTGAGTTAACAAGTTTCAATCAACAGTTAACCACAAAAATAAATGAAATAAGTGAAATTGAAAATCAAATTTCGGTTTTAAACAAAGAGCTTCTAGAGTTGATTAATAGCCGTAAAGCCATTTTAGCATTGGAAATAAGTACGGACGATAAACGCATTGAATTGCAAACGTCCATTGAACTTGCCAGAAAAGCATTGGAAGAAGCAACCAAACAACTTACTAGTTTTAAGGAACATCAAACTGGCCTTTTGGCTGAAAAGACAAGCATTAATAAAGAACAATTGGAAAACGGAGTAAATTTAAAAATTTTATTGACGGATTTAAATAATAAAATAAATGACAGTTGTTTTGCTAATCGGGAAGAATTGTCAGAAGCACTGCTCAATGATGAAGTAAAAAATCAATATATTAACATTCGAAAAGCAATTGAAAATTGGAAAATATCGTTATCAACACTTGAAAAAAGTATAGCTACGGAATTAGAAAAACTCGAAAAGGAATTGAAGTCGGATGATACCTTAGAAGATACACTTTCAAAACAAGCTGAGATTAACGATCAAAAAGAAAAACTGCAAAAACGATTAGGCGAAATTTTCGAAAGTTTCCGTAAAGATGCTCAAATTAAAGAACGCAATGCCAAAGTAGTGGATGAGATTAATGCACAGGAACAAGTTTATAAGAAATGGTACACTTTGATGAGTGTTTTAGGGGGTTCGCAGGATGCGTTTAACACTTACGTACAAAGACTTACTCTGAAAAATCTAATTGATTTGGCTAACTTACATTTGTATAAACTTAATCGGCGATATTCACTACAACTTAATCCGCAATACAAACAGGGAGAGGAATTGAACTTCAAATTAGTAGATCATTATCAAGCTGACGAAATGCGATTGGTAGACACGTCGAGTGGTGGCGAAAAGTTTCTGATAAGTCTGGCGTTGGCACTTGGGCTATCTGATTTAGCAAGTTATAATGTCAGCATTGGCTCCTTGTTTATCGACGAAGGATTTGGAACATTAGACAGTAATACGCTCGAAACAGTAATCTCTACGCTTGAAACACTCAAAGCACATGGTAAAATGATAGGCATTATTTCGCATGTCGATAGTTTAAAAGAGCGAATTCCTGTTCAAATTCAGGTGTTAAAGAAAAGTAATGGGGTAAGTGTAGTTGAGATAAATTGAAAAGTATGATTTTCCGCAAAGCGATCGGTTTTAAAATTAACACAACTAATTTTGTTGTTTTGTAAAAATAGCTGATTACTTTTTTAAAAAATATATAACCACGAATTACACGAATTTACACAAATTTTTCAATATGAATTTTAGTGAAAATTGATGGAATTCGTTGTTGTAAAAAATGAACTCTACATTTTGTAAAACACAATTATTGATTTCAATATTTATAGGAGCTTTTGCAGTTGAATTGCTTGATTTAGTTAAGGCAACAAGTCCTGATTATTGGATTTATGGACATTCACACGAAAATACTCCTGATTTTGAAATTGGAAAATCAAAATTACTCACCAATCAATTGGGATATGTAATGGCAGGAGAACACCTGCTCTTCAACCAAGGTTGAACAATTGAAATTTGAACCCACTCCAAAAAAAGGTAGAACGCAAATAACGCTGAAAACCGCAAATAACCGCAAATATATAAATACTTATAAATCAATATAATGATTAAATTTATTTTTGTGTAAATTTGTGTTATTTGCGTAATTTGCGTTCAAAAAAGACTTTTCGGAGGGCACTCAAATTTGAAATATCACGAAAAACATTGTTCAAAATCAGTAAGAAATCACAACTATTTAAAAAGCCTGTCTGTAATCACAACCATTTTTCCATTCGCTGCAACCGTAAGCCGAATGCCCTTTCAAAAGAATTCCTTTTCCGCATTTTGGACAAACCGAACCTTCAATAGTTGTTTTTGCGTCCTGTTTAACATCCCCAGGACGACGATTGTCGCTTTTTACATTAAATACAATTTCCGAAATCATCGATTTCATTTCCTCCAGAAAAACTTTTGCTTCGTACTCACCTTTTTCAACTTGACGGAGTTTTTTTTCCCAAAGTCCTGTCAATTCAGCTGATTTAAGCAAGTCTTCCTGAATTATCTGGATTAAATCCACTCCGGTATTGGTTGCTATCAGGTTTTTCTTTTCGCGACGAATATAATCTCGTTTAAAAAGTGTTTCAATTATGGCAGCACGGGTAGATGGACGACCAATGCCGTTTTCTTTCAATGCATCACGTAGTTCATCATTATCTACCAACTTTCCGGCTGTTTCCATAGCACGCAGTAAAGTCGCTTCGGTATACGCTTTTGGCGGCGAAGTCCATTTTTCAGCTAAGGTTGGTTCGTGAGGACCACTTTCGCCTTTCTCAAAAATTGGCAATGTCCATTCTTCATCCTCATCACCATCTTTTTCATCCTCAACCACTTTAGCAAAAACAATCCGCCATCCGGCATCAAGTATTTGTTTCCCAGTTACTTTAAACTCTACTTTTTCCACTTCTCCTAAAACGGTAGTGGTCGAAATTTTACAATCCGGATAAAAGTTGGCAATAAACCTGCGAGCCACTAAATCAAATACCCGCTTTTCAGTATCTGTTAATGCTGTAGGATGAATTCCTGTAGGTATAATGGCATGGTGATCAGTCACTTTCGAATTATCAAAAACTTTCTTTGATTTTGGAAGTTTTCCAGCCAACAATGGTTTAGTCAATAGCTCATAATCCTTAATTCCTTTTAAAATATCAGGGATTTTAGGATAAATATCATCGCTCAAATAGGTAGTATCAACGCGAGGATAGGTAGTTACTTTCTTTTCGTAAAGACTCTGGATAATCTTCAAGGTTTCATCAGCCGAATAAGCAAACTTTTTGTTGCATTCCACCTGAAGTGACGTTAAATCAAATAAGCGTGGAGCAGATTCATTTCCTTTTTTTATTGAAATATCAATCACAAAAAAGTCGGCTGTTCTGACAGTTTCTAAAAAGTTTTCCCCTTCTTCTACACTTGAAAAACGACCTTTTGTTGCAGAGAAAACAGTATTTCGATAAACTGTTTTTAACTCCCAATAAGCTTCAGGTTTAAAATTTTCAATTTCTAATTGTCTGTTAACAATCAATGCCAGAGTGGGAGTTTGAACACGACCAATAGAAAGAACCTGTCGGTTTTTACCATATTTCAATGTATACAAACGTGTTGCGTTCATTCCAAGGAGCCAATCACCAATAGCTCGGGAAAGTCCGGCTTCGTATAATCGTTGAAATTCACTCTGATCTTTTAGCTTTGAAAAACCTTCTTTAATAGCTTCTTCTGTCAACGATGATATCCACAAACGTTTAACAGGACATTTACACAACGCTTTTTGCATCACCCAACGTTGAATCAGCTCTCCCTCCTGCCCTGCATCACCACAATTTACCACTTCATCGGCAGTTGACATCAACGTTTCAATAGTTTTGAATTGTTTCTGAATGCCACTATCATTCATTACTTTAATGCCAAAACGACCTGGAATCATTGGTAATTGACTCAACGCCCATGCTTTCCATTCGGGAGCATATTCGTGAGGCTCCAATAAGCCACACAAATGACCAAATGTCCAAGTAACCTGATAACCATTGCCTTCAATATAACCATCTCTTCTGGTTTTTGCTCCAAGTACTTCAGCTATATCACGTGCCACACTGGGCTTTTCGGCAATACAAACGATCATTATTATTGGTTAATTAGTTAATTAGTTGATTGGTTAACGAGGAATAAATATTTGAATAAATTGAGTTTACATAAATTCCATTTCTACTACAAAAGTACTCAAAAAATTTCAATAGAAATAAATCTTCATCCATTCAAATCAAATTGAAAAACATAAGCATTAAACTAATTTTCACTTAATCAATTCTGTTTTAAGTACTATGTATTCAGAATTCCTTGTTATGAATTACTAATTATTTTTTATCTTTGCAGTCAGAAACAATTAGCATTAAAATGTTGTTTTCAGGGTATATTGTTTAATTAAGGTATAATTTACTTCATGTTTCAAAATCAAGAAATTACAAAAGATGTTTTTTATGTTGGCGTAAACGACCGTCAAAAACATAAATTTGAAAATATGCTTCCACTTCCACAAGGAGTTTCATACAATTCTTATCTGATTGTAGATGAAAAAACGGCTTTAGTAGATACAGTGGATATAGCTATGGGAGATATTTTTATCGAAAAAATACAATCGCAACTTCAAGGTAGAACACTTGATTACTTAATAATCAACCACATGGAACCAGATCATTCTGGCTCGTTAAAGCTTCTCCGCAAGTATTATCCTGAAATGCAAATTGTTGGCAACAGCAAAACGCTGGATATGGTTTATGGATTTTACGAAGTAACAGGAAAAACACTGGAAATTAAGGATGAAGATACATTAGTGTTAGGAAAACACAAATTACAATTTCATTTAACACCTATGGTTCACTGGCCCGAAACCATGATGACTTACGAAATAACAGAACAAATTCTTTTTTCGGGCGACGCCTTTGGTTGTTTTGGAACTTTGGATGGAGCAGTTGTAGACGAAAATATGAATGTTGATAAATATTGGGACGAAATGACTCGTTATTATGCTAACATTGTAGGTAAATATGGCTCTGCCGTTCAAAAAGCATTGAAAAAACTCACACCCTTAGATATAAACTATATCTGTAGCACTCATGGTCCGGTTTGGAAAGAGTACATTACCAAAGTGGTAGATGTTTACGATCAATTGAGCAGATACGAAACCAACGAAGGTGTTGTAATTGTATATGGTTCAATGTATGGAAATACAGAATTAATGGCCGAAACAGTAGCGCAAGGTGTAGCGCAAGCAGGAATTAAAGATGTTATCATTCATAATGTTTCAAAATCAGATCCATCAGTCATCATTCAGGACATTTTCAAATATAGAGGCTTAATTGTTGGGAGTCCAACTTATTGTAACGAATTGTATCCCGAAGTGGAATCATTATTAAGTAAAATAGAAATCCGTGGAATAAAAAATCATATATTTGGTTGTTTCGGTTCTTATACTTGGGCAAGTGCAGCTGTAAAACGCCTCACTACTTTTGTGGAAACAATGAAATGGACAAGTGCTGAAATAATGGTGGATGAAAAACAGGGGCTTAAAAAGGATAATTATCAAGCATGTCTGGAACTTGGGAGTCAAGTCGCAGCACTTGTTAAGAGTTTTAAATGCGATCCTCCTCATTGTGTTTAAATTTTAGTGAACCTCACCCCAACCCTCTCCAAAAGGAGAGGGATAGAATTGAAAAATAAAAGATTAATAATATGGAAGAACTTACGCTTATTACGCCTACATTTTTATTTTCGGCTATATCATTGTTGTTGTTGGCTTACACCAACCGATTTCTTTCGTATGCACAATTAGTTCGCTCGTTGAAAGACCGATATATGGAAGATCGTTCGGCATTGACCAAAGCACAGATTATTAATATGCGTCGCAGATTACATCTTACTAAAAATATGCAATTATTGGGAGTTGCCAGTTTGCTTTTATGTGTTGCCACTATGTTTTTGATTTATGTTGGACTTCAAACAGTTTCAGCATACGTATTTGGTATTGCTTTACTACTATTAATCATTTCACTGGGACTTTCAGTAATGGAAATTCGTATCTCTGCAAAATCGCTGGAGATATATTTAAGTGATATGGAAAAATCTGAAAACCCCTAACCCCTAAAGGGGAATAAAAAAGGGGAACTATCCTAATTAAAGTAGGATTTATTAATTTAAGCTTCTATTCTATTTGTATTATAAACTAATTTAATGCCCCATAAGGGGTTTCGGGTCAATGAACAACGGATTTGTACGTGTAGCAGCAGCGATTCCCGAATTACGGGTAGCCGATTGCAGCTTTAATGTCAGTAAAATGTCAGACCTGATTCATCAGGCTGAAGAGGAGAAAGTTCAGGTTATTTGTTTTCCTGAGTTATCAGTTACAGCTTATACCTGTGCAGATCTTTTTCACCAAAACAAGCTATTGGATGAAGCTTTAAAAGCATTGAATGAACTTCAAATGATTAGTTTTTCAACATCCGCTGCAATAATTGTTGGCCTCCCGCTTCGTTTACAAAATCAACTATTCAATACCGCCATTGTATTACAAGGTGGTCAAATTCTGGGAGTTGTACCAAAAACACATTTACCCAACCAAAATGAATATTACGAAAAACGTTGGTTTTCATCTGGTGCCAATTGTACCGCAACATCAATTTTTATATCAGGGAAAGAAGTTCCTTTTGGAACTGATTTGTTATTTTCGGATGGCAAATTCAGTTTTGGTATAGAAATTTGTGAAGATCTCTGGATGCCAATTCCACCAAGCTCGTTTCAAGTGCTTCAAGGTGCCGAAATTATATTCAACCTCTCGGCTAGCAACGAATTAATTGGCAAACACCCTTATCGCCGTCAATTAATAGAACAACAATCAGCACGTTGCAATGCAGGTTATGTTTACGCTTCTGCCGGAGCAGGCGAATCTACTACTGATATGGTATTTACCGGAAACGGTATTATAGCTGAAAATGGCAAAATTATCAGTGAATCTGAAAGGTTTTCTTTTAATTCTCAACTAATTGTAAATGAAATTGATGTAGAGAAATTAGTTTCAGAAAGAGTAAGAAATACAAATTTCAATAATCAGAAATTGTCAAATGATTATAGGGTCATCAGAATTGAAGATGCCCGCTTTAGTCAGTTCAATTTGGTTCGGGAATTTGACAAACACCCCTTTGTTCCGCCTATTGATAACAGAGATAACAGTTGTAACGAAATATTTTCGATACAGGTTGGAGGTTTGGCTAAACGTTGGCAACACACACATGCCAAAACCTTATTAGTGGGTATTTCTGGCGGACTTGATTCAACTCTCGCCTTGTTAGTTTGTGTAAAAACAGCGGACAAACTGGGTTACGACAGAAAGAATATACTCGGAATTACAATGCCGGGCTTTGGTACAACAGATCGAACGTATAACAATGCGATCAATTTAATGAAATCATTGGGCATAACTATTCACGAAATACCTATTAAAGAGGCTTCTATGC
>Ga0172378_10007456_pt1 | contig 10174 bp, 7 predicted proteins | sample GrowelOW332metaG_FD_119755 | JGI IMG/M metagenome (GOLD analysis project Ga0172378, IMG submission 119755) | Groundwater microbial communities from an aquifer near a municipal landfill in Southern Ontario, Canada - Pumphouse #3_1 metaG | ecosystem: Environmental > Aquatic > Deep subsurface >... | reverse complement strand
GTCGGTTACGTCAAAGTTGATGATAAAAAACTAAAAGGAGAGGTCATTCGTATCCGCGGCGATATAGCTCAGATGCAGGTATATGAAATGACCAACGGTATTAAAGCGGGTGATGAAGTAGAACTTACCGGTGATTTGCTCTGCGCCCAGCTGGGACCGGGACTGCTGGGCCAGATATATGATGGTCTTCAAAATCCGCTGCCACTTGTTGCGGAAAAAGCAGGATTTTTTCTTGAAAGAGGCGTTTATGTTGATCCTCTTTCAAAGACCGCAAAATGGGATTTTACCCCTGCTGTAAAACCGGGAGATACGGTATACAGAGGTGATGTTGTTGGGTCTGTTCCTGAAGAGCCGTTTGTCCATAAAATCCTTGTACCGTTCGATATGTACGGTACGTACACCGTAAAAAAAATAACGCCTGCAGGGTCTTATACAATTGAAGATACCATGGCTGTCCTTGAAGATGAAAAAGGCAGAACTCATGAAATTACTATGACGTTCAAATGGCCTGTTAAGCGTGCAGTTGACTGTTATGCCGAACGGCTTGAGCCGACAGAAACTATGGTTACTAAAACCCGTTTGATTGATACATTCTTTCCGGTTGCAAAGGGAGGTACGTATTGTATTCCCGGTCCTTTCGGCGCAGGAAAGACGGTTATTCAGCATACCACAAGCCGTAATGCGGATGTCGATATCGTAATCATCGCTGCGTGCGGCGAACGGGCGGGCGAAGTTGTTGAAACAATTAAGGAATTCCCTAAACTGACAGATCCCCGTACGGGCGAAACTCTTATGAAGCGTACGATTATTATCTGCAATACATCTTCTATGCCGGTAGCTTCCCGTGAAGCATCTGTTTATACAAGTGTAACTCTTGCAGAGTATTATCGTCAGATGGGATTAAACGTTCTGCTTCTTGCCGATTCAACGTCGCGCTGGGCTCAGGCACTGCGTGAAATGAGTGGAAGACTTGAAGAAATCCCCGGAGAGGAAGCATTCCCTGCGTATCTTGAATCGTACATAGCAGCGTTCTACGAACGTGCCGGTATTGTCCGTCTTCGTAACGGTTCTAAAGGGTCTGTAACAATTGGTGGTACCGTTTCTCCTGCCGGCGGTAATTTTGAAGAGCCTGTCACTCAGGCTACACTGAAAGTAGTCGGTGCATTTCACGGACTCACAAGGGAACGGTCGGATGCGCGGAAATATCCTGCAATTGATCCGATTAATTCATGGTCGAAGTATAAAAGCGTTATCAGACGTGACTGGGTAGATTTTGCACGGGAAGCATTCAAACACGGTGTGGAAGTTAACCAGATGATGAAAGTTATTGGTGAAGAAGGTACCACAACAGAAGATTATATAGCATATCTCAAAAGCGACTTCCTTGATGCCGTATACTTCCAGCAGAATTCTTTCGATGAAGTAGATGCGTCGGTAACGGTTGAACGCCAGACATATACATTCAAAAAAGTACTTACGGTACTTGGTTCTGATTTTGAACTTGAAACAAAAGATGATGCCCGTGTTTATTTTAATTCTCTGCGTCAGATTTTCCTCGACTGGAACTATTCAGTATGGAACAGTGATCAGTTCAAAGTAAATGAAAAGAAGATAGACGATCTGTATGCTCAGAAAAACGGAACGCTGCGTGCAGATACTGCAAAATTACTCAAGGACGGTGAATAAGTATGAATAAAGTATACTCAAGAATCGAATCAATCACCGGAAGCGTTATTACTGTTAAAGCGGACAATGTCCGGTATAACGAACTGGCCGAAATTGAGACGCGTTTCGGTAAGTCTCTTGCTGAAGTTAACAAAATCGACGGTGATACAGTTTCTCTGCAGGTATTTGCCGGGGGACGAGGTGTTTCAACAGGTGATCATATTAAATTTCTGGGTCATCAGATGGAAGTCAGCTTCAGCGATGATTTACTCGGACGTATTTTTAACGGTTCTGCAGAACCCCGTGATAACGGTCCTGCTCTGACTGACAATCTTGTTACTATAGGCGGACCGTCCGTTAATCCGTCAAAACGTATTATGGCAAACCGTATGATACGTACCGGAATTCCGATGATAGACATGTTCAATACACTTGTCGTTTCACAGAAGCTGCCTGTTTTCAGTATTTCCGGCGAACCGTACAACCAGCTGCTTGCACGTATAGCAATGCAGGCTCAGGTAGATGTTATTGTTCTCGGCGGTATGGGATTGAAATATGACGACTATCTGTACTTCAAGAATACACTTGAAAACGGCGGTGCATTAAGCCGGACTGTTATGTTTATTCACACAGCTGCTGATCCGACGGTCGAATGTATGAAAGTGCCCGATTTGAGTCTTGCTGTTGCTGAACAGTTTGCACTTCAGGGAAAAGACGTTCTTGTTCTTCTTACGGATATGACGAATTTTGCAGACTCTCTGAAGGAAATTGCTATTACGCAGGAACAGGTTCCCTCAAACCGTGGTTATCCGGGAGATTTGTACAGCCAGCTTGCGTCACGGTATGAAAAAGCTGTAGATTTTGAAAGTGCCGGTTCTGTTACAATTCTTGCTGTTACGACAATGCCCGGAGACGACGTTACGCATCCTGTGCCTGATAATACAGGTTATATTACCGAAGGACAGTACTATCTCAAAGGCGGAAGAATTGAACCGTTCGGAAGTCTTTCTCGTCTGAAGCAGAATGTAAATAACAGCACACGTGATGATCACCGTGCACTTATGGACGGCATGATACGTCTCTACGCTGCATATAAGGATACGCTCGAAAAGAAATCCATGGGTTTTATGATGAGCACATGGGATGAGAAACTTATAAAATACGGAAAGGAATTTGAAACAGAAATGATGGATCTTTCCAAAAATATTCCCCTCGAAGATGCTCTTGATTTAGGCTGGAAAATTCTTTCGGACTGTTTTGACAGAGAGGAAACGGGTATAAAGACTGCGCTTATTGAAAAATACTGGCCTAAGAAAGACTAAGGGGCTCACTTCATGGCAAAAATAAAGCTGACAAAAAATGAGTTGAAGACACAGAAAGATGCGCTGAAAATGTTTCAGCGATATCTTCCGACTCTTACACTCAAAAAACAACAGCTTCAGACAGAGATCCGCTCCATTGAGGTAAAGGCAAAAAAAGTTCGTGCAGCGCGCGAAGCCCTTGAAAAAGAATTCGACGAATGGATTTCCGTATTTGGCGAAGAAGACGCGTTCAAGCCAGGAATGGTAACAGTACGCAATATCCGTAAAAGTACAGGCAATATTGCAGGTGTTATGATTCCGGTATATGAAGGTGCCGATTTTTCACGTGGTGAGTATACTTTGTATGCAACACCTCTGTGGATAGATATGGCTGCCGATCGTATGGAAAAAGCGCTCTCGCTTGATCTTGAAGCTGAAGTTCTTGACGAGCAGGTACGGCTTCTTTCAAAGGAACTGCGGACAACAACGCAGCGTGTAAACCTTTTTGAGAAAGTGAAAATACCTGAAACAAAGAAAAATATCAAAAAAATTACCGTATTCCTCGGTGACGAACAGGTTGCCGCCGTTGTACGCAGTAAAATTTCTAAGAAGAAGCTGGAGGCTGTTGCAAAATGATAGTACCTATGAAAAGAGTCTCCCTCGTTATTCTTGAAAAAGAAAAACTGGAAGCACTTGCAGAACTTCGTAAGCTTGGAGTTGTCCATCTTGACCGTATTGAAGGTTCAGGAGAGAAACTTGCAGCCTTAAAAGAAAATAATGCTGGTGCGGTACAGACTATATCTGTTCTTTCTGAGATAAAACTTCCAAAAGGTACCAAACCTGCAGTGGTTTCTCAATTAGACGACAAAAAGCTTGTTCAAAAATGTGCGGAAGTTATCAGTCTGACCGAACAGAAAAAATCATTATTTGATGAAATATCGTCGGATGCATCTGAACTCGAACGGTTCGGAAAATGGGGTAGTGTGAATCCTGAAGATTTTGCATATTTAGCCGGGAAAGGTATTTCTCTAGTCATGTATGAAATTCCTGCCGACAAATACAGCGAAATCGATAAATCAATCGATACGATTCTTGTTAATTCCGGAAAAAAAGATGTGCGTTTTCTGCTTTTGTCAAAAGGCAGCGAACGTCCGGAAGGATTGCCTCCCGAGGCATTTGAAGTTCCGGTACCACGATGCTCAACTGATGATCTTGAAGCTGAAATCCGGAGAGATAAAAAACGTATAAGCGGTATCGAAGAAGAACTTGTAAATAATACCGTTTATATAAATCAGATAACCGCGTTCCAGACCAGACTTGAGAAAGAAATTGAGTTTGAAAATGTATATTCAGGGATGCAGAAAGAAGGTTCGGAAAAAGAAACTTCTCTTGCATGGATTTCCGGTTTTGTTCCGGTAGACAGTTTTGCGGATTTAAAATCAGCTGCAACAAAAAACGGATGGGCGCTTGCTTCTGCCGATCCTGTACCGGAGGATGATCCGCCGACAAAACTTCGTAACAACAAACTTGTCAGTCTGATTTATCCCCTTACGGATTTTCTTGGAACTGTTCCCGGTTACCGTGAATTCGATATTTCCGGATGGTTCCTGCTGTTCTTTACGATTTTTTTCGGTATGATATTCGGCGACGGCGGTTACGGACTGCTTATTGTATCCGGAGCGCTGGCACTTATTTTCTGGACTAAAAAAACCACAAAAACAGTAAATCCGGGACTTGAACTGCTTCTTCTTCTGGGGCTTGCGACTGTTGCATGGGGAACCGTCACGTGTACATGGTTCGGACTTACAATGGATCAGATCCCCGGATGGCTTAAAATGCTTTCAGTCCCGTCTCTGTCAAGTGCGTATACACAGCATTTTGACGGGGTACACTCTCTACTGACCACAGACCAGAACCTCCAGATATTCTGCTTTACGCTTGCACTGATACAACTGTCAATTGCGCATCTTAAATGTATTGTTCGTGACAGTAAGTCTCTCAAATGCATAGGAGATTTAGGTGCATTGTTCATGTTATGGGGAATGTTCTATGTCGTTCTTATGCTTGTTGTGAGTGGGACTATATTCAGTCTTGATAAGATTGTTGCCGGTATTCCTGTAGGAACAGTCGCTGTTGTACTTATTGGAGGAGGATTTCTCATGAATTTCGTTTTCTCCAATTACGACGGTAGCATCTTAAAATCAATTCTGGAAAGCAGTAAGAATATAATTTCGGTCATTCTTGGTGTTGTGAATGTATTTTCGGATATTGTTTCGTATATCCGTTTGTGGGCTGTCGCACTGGCAGGAAGTGCAATAGCGAATACAGTGAATCAAATGGCAGGCCCCATGTGGGGACATGCTGTATTGTTCTTTGCATTTGTCGTACTGCTTGTATTCGGCCACGGACTGAACATTATACTGAATGTTCTTTCGGTTATTGTTCACGGTGTTCGTCTGAACACATTGGAATTCTCCAGCCATCTGGGTATGGCCTGGTCAGGATATAAATACCAGCCGTTCAGCGAAACGGCAAATAATTGAATAGGAGATATATTATGAATTTTGGAATGCTTGGTGCAGGTTTAGTAATGGGACTTGCCGCTATCGGCTCAGCTTTTGGTCTTGGTATTGCAGGTCAGGGCGCAATCGGAGCATGGAAACGTTGTTATGTAAACAACAAGCCTGCTCCTTTCATCCTTACTGTTTTTGCAGGAGCTCCGCTTACACAGACAATTTATGGCTTTCTGCTTATGCAGCGCATGACTACTTCACAGAAAGATCCCTGGTTCCTTCTCGGTCTCGGAGTTGCATCAGGCCTCGCAATGGGTGCTTCTGCAATTGCACAGGGACAGGCCGGCGCAGCAGGTTCTGATGCTCTCGGAGAGACAGGAAAAGGGTTTGCACAGTACATCATGGTTGTCGGTCTTTGCGAAACAGTAGCATTGTTCTCAATGGTATTCAGTATGATAGTGTGCTGAAAAACCGCTTTCTGCGGTTTTTCAGCATTGCACCATTTTGTAAAGCAAAATGGTGCAACGTGAATGCGGCATCCATGCCTTGCACTGAAATTGCAGGAATTCTGGCTCGCAGAATTATCTCGCCGGAGTTCCCACTTTACAAAAGCGGCATCCATGCCGCTTGATAAATGTGTATTGACTTGATATACAGACTCCATTACGTTGGTAGTGGAGTTTTTTTAACGGGAAAAAAAGATGACGACTAGAAAAGTATATATCGGTGGTGAAGGGAAAACTAAACGGATCGCCATAGGCGGTAACGCGCCGGTAACTGTTCAGACTATGTGGAAGGAACCGATAGCAGGACTTGATAATGATCCAGAAAGACGGGCAGATCTTGTACGAAAAATCGATTCGCTGCAGATGCTCGGATGCGATATACTTCGTTTTGCAGTACCGGATATAGACAGCGCACATGCGCTCACTGCAATTGCTGCAAAAACGACAATGCCGCTTGTTGCCGATATACACTTTGATTATCGGCTTGCACTTGAATGCCTTAAAGGGCCTGTAGCGGCAATCCGTATTAATCCGGGAAATATCGGTAAAAGAGAATATGTTGAAGCTGTCGTAAATGGTTGTCGTTCCAGAAATGTTGCGATTCGAATCGGCGTAAATACCGGAAGCCTTCCGAAAGATCTTGAAGTACTGGTAGAAAATGAAAAAATCGGAAGAGCTGAAGCTCTGGCGGAAACAGCAGCACGGGAAGCGGCTGTATTTGATGAACTTGCGTTTAATCAGGTAATCGTAAGTATGAAAGCGTCTTCCGTACGGGAAACAATCGATGCTAATGAAACATTCGCGAAAAAATATGAAATTCCGCTGCATATTGGTGTTACAGAGGCTGGTCCGCTTATTACCGGAATTGTAAAAAGTACGCTTGCATTCAGTACACTGCTTAGCGAAGGAATTGGTGCTACAATCCGAGTAAGTCTTTCATCAGCACCGGAGAATGAAGTAATTGCGGGCCGGGAAATATTGTATGAATGTGGAAAAAGAAACGGTGGTGTGCGTATTATATCATGTCCACGATGCGGACGCCAGGGATTTGACGTTCATGCGTTTGTAACCCGCTGGCAAAATGAACTGCTATCACTGGATAAAAATATTACTGTTGCTGTTATGGGATGTGTTGTAAACGGCCCCGGCGAAGGTAAACATGCGGATATAGGTATTGCAGGTACAGGCGGAAAAGCAATTATTTTCAAGAAAGGAAAAATAGTTCGAACAATCGATGAAAAAGATGCCGATAAAGTATTCAGAGAGGAATTACATACCCTTTGAAAACTAAAAATATAAAAGCAAATATTCTTATTTTTATAATTTCATTATGTACGTTTTTTTTTGTTTTTGCTGACGAAAAACCGAAGAAACCACTGTCTTTAAACAATGATATACGACTTTTGCGCGATGCTCGTGACGAATACCGGTCAGGAAACTACGGAGAAGCATTACGTTTAGCCGGCGAAGCAAAAATTGAACGGAAAGATCAGATTATATGGGAATTATATACACTGCAGAATTCTTTTAAATCATTTGAAGTAAAGAAGGCTGCTGATGAACTTTCAGCAATAATACCCATTCTGGAACAAAGACAGGAATATGATTCTCTTGAAATAATACGGAGATATGAAATGAAAATGTCCGTATCGTATTTCAACGATTCTCCTTCCCGTCTTATTACCTATATCAGTGAACGAAAGGATTTTCCGGAAGCAGACTGGATTATCGGCAATGTGTATAAATACGAAGGTGAATATAGTCTGGCAAAGGAATATCTTCTTGCAGCATGGCATAATGCCGCGCTGCTTGATATACACGATGAGCAGTATGACATCCTTTACAGCCTTGCTGATATAGCTTGTATTGAAAAGGATAATGAAAGTTACGAAACAGACCTGCTTCTGATTTTAAGTGATGATGATGACTTCAAAAATACTGATTTAAACGACGCAATGCTGCTTACAATCAGAAATAAGCAGGCTGATTCTATGGAAAATTTTTTTAAATTATTTCGTTCCCGTAATTTTCGTTCTATAACGGCGTATTTCAAATTGGCGGATTATTATAGTCCGGTGGATAAGGATAAAGCACTGAAAGCATGTGCTCTCGGTGTACTTACCTGTTTTACGAAGATGTATATGACGGTAAAACAGCGTGATCCGGAATACGAATATACACAGTTGCATTCTCTATTTGAAGAAATTTCAAAATATCAGGACATACTTGATTGGGCTGACAAAAACAAAATATGGGAAGGCTTCATTGATTTTGCAGCCTATGTATATGAAGACGGAAATACAGACTTTTCAAAAAAATTATATACGGCTTTAGCCGGTTATCTTCCCGATGAATACTGCAAAAATAAGGCTGAAAAGGAGCTTGGAAAAATTACTCAGTAATGCAGTCCGACTCCTACCGATATTTCATAGAGTGATACATTATCCCTCCAGTCAGTATTTATCCATTTTTTTAGTAAAAGACGTCCCACATCCACACCAAGACTGCCTCTGACCTGAATACTCCGCCAGTTTGCAGGATATACGATTCCCTCAAGCCCTGCAGTATAGAATCCGTCTTTATAATCAAAATTGGTTCCTGTAGCAATATTGTTATACAAAGCAAAATCTATAAAAGGGGAAACCTGTGCTTCAAAATTAAGTTTGGAAAGCAGTTTCGGTTTTGTAAAATTCGTGGAAAAAAGATGAATCGGAAGATCAAGATTAACAACCAGTGCACTTGGAGTGGAACAGGCATACGTGTCTCCATATGTTTTACTGTTGTTCGTATATGAAGAATTAAAATATTGGTCATCCCTGATACCTCTCATTCGTCCTCCGATTTTTTCCGTGTCGTTTACACTTGTAAAGAAATACATATCGGTACAGAAACCGGTATATTCCCATCCTTTATAAATTTTTAATTCAACGGCAAATTTCGGAGCAAGCGTTTCATTCGCAAAATTATACGTGAAAGACTGAGTAGTAGAAGCTGAAACACCGTTTCTGAAATTATTTTCCCAGTTTATACGCGATGTCGAAATAGATTGTCCGATTGCCGCGCGTGGACCGTAAAGATCCGAATCGTCCGGCGACATACCGTCAAAATCCCATTTATAGTTTGCACTGACATAGGGTGTGTAATAAACATTTCCCCAATTTTCAATACGTTGAAGAACAACCGGTACGGATAGCTTTGAATCCTCTGTAAAGTATGTGTCGTCGCCGTACTTTGAATAATCAAAGTTCCGGATAGATCCCTGATCGACGGAGAGATCGATAGAACAACTTCTGCTTATCGGAACCGAGACAGATAACCCTGTAGATGCCTTCCATTCAGGAGATGTATCACCGAATGTGTATGTAATTCCATAGTTGTTCGACCATGTTGCATCAAGTTTATTGAGAAAGAACGGATAGTCAAAAGAAAAATTAAATCCAGCAATAGGCCTTATAGGTTCGTTTTCAGAATCCTGTTTGAAACCAAAATTGACATCACTCGACATACTGTTCATGCTGCCGAGAAAATTAGTATCCTTTAATTTCAGCTTCATAAGTAAACCTGAGTTTGAGTCATATTTCAGGTATGGAACTCCGACAAAATGAAACGAATCTTTCAGATTTACCGTAAGATTTACAAGACAGAAATCTTCAGGATCGGGAACCGTCGTCGTATAGTCGATTTTGATTTCTTCAAAAAACCGGGTATTTTCAAGCTGCTGCCGGTAGTCATTCAGATATACAGCCAGTGCATCCTCATCCGGAAAAATGGTGGTTCTGTCAACTTCAACGTTTCGTTCAATAACTGAACTCCTTGTCATGCCGCTTATATTATAAGAAACGCTGTTGATCCGGTATGAAGAAGGAAAAAACAATGCTGCAGTAAACAGAAATACGTATATAGCGATGAGGATTTTTTTTATCATGATTAATATGCACCTTTACCTTTTAATACTACCCAGATAGTTTTTATAATTATCCAGATGTCAAGCCAGATTGACCAGTTCTGAATATAATATGTATCAAGTGTTATGCGCTCTTCGTATTCCGTATCGGACCGGCCTGACGTCTGCCACATTCCCGAAAGCCCCGGAGTTACCGAAAGAATATAATCAGCGCTGTCGCCGTATTTTGCAAGTTCACCGTCAGTTACGGGTCTTGGACCCACGAAACTCATCTGACCCAGGAAT
>Ga0172378_10007454_pt1 | contig 10176 bp, 13 predicted proteins | sample GrowelOW332metaG_FD_119755 | JGI IMG/M metagenome (GOLD analysis project Ga0172378, IMG submission 119755) | Groundwater microbial communities from an aquifer near a municipal landfill in Southern Ontario, Canada - Pumphouse #3_1 metaG | ecosystem: Environmental > Aquatic > Deep subsurface >... | reverse complement strand
ACCAGTAACGATTTCGCCGTCTTCAAAGATTTTTTCAAGTTTAGTCCAAGTCTCAGCGCGTTTTGCTTTTTCGCGAGAAAGAACTGTTTGACCCATACCGTTGTCAAGAGCTTCAACAACAACATCAACTGTGTCGCCAACAGCAACTTCAAGTTCACGTTGGTCGTTTAAGAATTCAGCGCGGTCAACCACACCTTCAGACTTAAGGCCAGTGTCAACTGTTACCCAGTCAGAGTCGATGCTTACTACAACGCCTTGGATGACTGCACCCTTTTCAACGTTAAGGTTTAATTCGCTTTCTTCAAAGAGGGCTGCAAAAGATTCGGTCATGATATACCTGATAAAGTCAGCGGTCTTGGATCAGACAAGGCCGGTTTAATAAAGCGTCTACATAGTCCATATAAACTGATCAGGCTATGCTTCGGCTGTAACAAATAAATTAATTGGCTAAACACTGATCCACATAAGTGGTCATGAGTGTAAATACCTCATCAATGCTCAAATCAGAGCTATCGATAATGTAAGCATCGGGCGCAGGCTTAAGTGGTGCAACACTGCGTTGCATGTCACGTTGATCACGCGCTTCGATATTAGCTAAAATGTCGTTTATTTTAACATCCAGCCCCATTGCCTGCAACTGTTTTACACGACGTGCTGCACGAGATTCGGCCGATGCAGTTAAATAAATTTTAGCTTGTGCCTGTGGAAAAATCGCGGTGGCCATATCACGACCATCTGCCACTAAGCCCGGCGCTTGGGCAAAAGCATGTTGACGGGTCAGTAATGCGGCACGCAGTTCTGGCACTACAGCCACTTTGGATGCAAATTCGCCTACACGTTCAGTACGAATGGTGGTGGAAACATCTTCGCCATTGAGTAACACTGCAATGCCTTGTGTTGTGGATTTAAACTCAATATCTAAGTGAGTGGCAATCTCAATACAGGTTACCAATTGGCTATCTAATGCATCAAGTAAGTTGTGTTGCTCTAAAGCCAAGCCCAACAAGCGATATAAAGCACCAGAGTCAAGCAAATGAAATTGATAATGTTGTGCAAGTTTGGCCGCAAGTGTGCCTTTGCCTGAGCCACTTGGACCATCAATGGTAATAATTTGAATGCTCATGGTTGTTCCACTTTGCTCATAAAGAAAATATAGATTATTGTGTTGATGTAAACTCAGGCAGGCAAAAACAGCTTAAAGGCTATCTAAGCCCTGTTTTTGTTTGAGTCTTAATTCACGTTTTTGTGCACGGCGCATTTTAAAGAAATCACTAAGTTGGCTTGAACACTGTTCAGCTAAACAACCCGACTCCACTGCAAAAACATGATTGTAATACCCTGTTGCAAATAAATTACGCGCACTGCCCAATGAACCCGCTTTAGGTTCGGTTGCACCAAATACAACACGCGATACACGAGCATGAATTAAAGCTCCAACGCACATAGTACACGGCTCTAAAGTGACATACAGCACACTATCTTCAGGTAAGCGGTAATTATTAAGTTGCTGACAGGCCATACGAATGGCCTGAATCTCGGCATGTGCGGTGGGATCATGTGACGCAATCGGATGATTATAACCCGTACCAATCACTTGATTTTGGCTGACTAACACTGCACCTACCGGAATTTCACCTAAACTTGCTGCATGAGCAGCCTGCGCATAGGCAAGCTGCATCCAATGTTCATCAGTCATGGCTTAAGCAAGTACACCATAGTGTTTAAGCAAATCATTCCAACTTTGAATATCAGTGATAGGTGGATGTTCGGCTAAAATACCTTTTAAAGACAAATCAGTGCCACGTTGCCACGCAGGCGCTAAGTCTTTATCCACTAAACGTGCTCTTACCCCTTCAACAAAATCAGGATGGCGAATTTTCCAATCTGAGATTTGACGTTCTAATTCAAACACTTCAGTCCAAGAATGATCTTGTTTACCCCATTGCCATAACAACCATGTTAATGCTGCTGTAACAGGTGAACCTTTTTGTAAGTTTTCGCTGGCTTGACGCAACCAATCACTGCGGGCATCACTTAAACCGATAATCGATTCATAGTCATGTTCAAAGATCACGCCGCGACATACACTTTGAATGACATCTAAAGAATTTTGTAATGGACCGGGACCTACTGGACGATGCATACTGTTTAAGGTGTCATCAATGGCACGGAAATCACCCGCTGGGTAATGTCCCCAATCAATGTTGACCATTTTATCTAACACTTTATCACGGTGTGCATCACAAATATGCGTCGCCCAACCAATACCATAAGCGCCGGCTGAGGTCATGATTGAACCAGTTAAACCGGTAAATAAACCAATTGCACCACGATCGGCTAAGAAACGTGTTGCGCCTACATCCGGATACAAGCCAATATTAATTTCTGGCATCGCAAGACGTGAATATGGGGTCACTAAACGAAATGGTGCAGCCATAAACAGCCCTAAACCACCACCCATGACATAGCCTTCACCCCACACCAAGACAGGTTTTGCATAGTTATGCAGCAAAGCATCCAAGGCATATTCTTGTTCAAAGAATTGATTGGCCACTTCAACTTCGCCATTGATCACCAAATGGCGTAATTTACGCACATCCCCACCTGCACAAAAGGCTTTAGGGGTAGTGGAATCTAACCAAATGGCTTTGACGTTGTCATCATGATGAAAATCTTGAAACACGGCTAAAAGTGCCGACACAATACTTTCATCCAAAGCGTGTAAGGATTTTGGACGATTTAATCGTACAATACGCCAACCATTTGCCGCTTGTTCAACAATTAAATCGGGATGGTAATCTTTTGTTACGGGAGAATATGTCATGCGTCCAGCTGCCAATTGATCGGCTCAATGCCATTTTGTTTCAGATAATTATTTGTTTTTGAAAACGCTTTGCATCCAAAAAAACCACCACGGTTGGCTGCTAATGGCGACGGATGTGCCGCTTTGAGCACCAAGTGCTTATTTGGATCAATACGTTGTCCCTTACGCTGTGCATATGCGCCCCATAAAATAAACACAATATGCTCGCGCTGCTGATTCAAGACATCAATCACATGGTCGGTAAAGTCTTCCCAACCGCGTTTTTGATGAGATGTCGGCTGTCCTGCCTCGACGGTCAGCACTGCATTTAACAGCAGCACTCCTTGTTCAGCCCAATGGGTTAAATTGCCATGCTTAGGAATATTCACCCCTAAGTCGGAATGTAACTCATGGAAAATATTACGCAAAGATGGCGGTATTGCAACCCCTCTTTGCACCGAAAAGCTCAAACCATGGGCTTGATTAGCGCCATGATAAGGATCTTGACCTAAAATCACCACTTTGACTTGGTGCAGCGGCGTGGTGTTTAAGGCATTAAAAATCAATGAACTTGGCGGATATATGGTTTTATCGGCTTGTTTTTCTTGTACAAGAAATTGTTTCAGCTCATCCATCTTTGGACTGAGTAAAAAGTCACTCAACGCCACTTTCCAGCTTTCATCTAACTGAATCTTTTGCAATTTTGCTTGTTGTTGCTCAGTCAATGACATGATGATATCCCTATAGAGCCGGAAAATTAAAGTTGAACTTGCAGTTCAACACTTGGGTTATAAAAGCGCTGTCCTGTTTTGAGCTTGTGATACATCTCGGGGTCATTCCACTCACGTTGAATTTGCTCAGAGAAAATGATGTCCTCTAAACGTAATTCACCCATTTGTGCATTGTGAATATCTTCTACAAAGCTTTGCGCATAGCCAGTATCAGTTTCATGGACAATCACGGAATACACCTCAACATCACCTTCACCATTTTGGGTCTGGGTGGACGCCAACACTTGTTGAGCCAAGTAAAAGAAGATCCGTGAAAATTGCTCAGCCGATGGCGATACAGGTAATGAGATCCAACGGGCGCTAAAGGTTTTACAGGCATGAATATAGTCAGCGTCATCTTGCTGCCAAAAGCAAATGGCATGGTCAAAGGCATCGTATAAATCTTTAATCACGCCTTTGAGTAAACCAAAATCATAGACCATTTGTCCATGATCAAGCTTAGAGGCTTTGAGCAACAGCTCGACTTTATAACTGTGACCATGAATTGAACGTTTGCAACGATCCGAGGTGCAATTACGGACAATATGGGCATTTTCGAACTTAAATAATTTACGAATTAACATATGTCGTAATGGGATCCAAAACTTGTGAAGTTATTCAGATTATAAAGCAAAACACCAGCAGTGGGCATTTATTTTGCTGTTTAGCAGCATCGGCAAAGGCTATCAAAATGGTGCTAGACTACGTGACATGACTTGTATATTTTTATCCTGACGCTGCAACTGACTTTGCATATAACGGCTATAACCTGAAAACTCAATTTCTATATAGCTGATAAAGGTATTGGATTGTACCCCCAACATACTATTCATTTGATTACGAATATTTGGCTCTACCTGATCAAATGGTGCTGTTTGCCAAAACTCATTTAAATCTTGCCAATGTTGTAACTGTCCACGGCGTTGAGTAATTAAATTTTCAATATCACTGATTTTAAGCTGCGGATCGATACTGGCCAACAACCATGCTGAGGCGGTATTAACATTGACCTTTTGCTCGATTGAATAGGCTGCCACATAAGGCTTAAGCTGTTGATACAGCGCAGCATCAATGCCTCGCACTTGGCTTAAGCTAGACGCATCATGAAATGCTGCATTGGGTGCTACATAGCCTTGCCCTAAACTTTGATAATAACTGCCCTCGGCTCCCATACTCCCTGTCAACTCGTCATCTTGATCTTGCCAATCAATCAAGGCTTGAGTCAGTTCAATGGGTGCATCTACACGTTGCAAAATGCGCTGTAACCATGCCTCTGCGGCAGGATTGATGCTTTTACCATCGCCTTGCAACAAACTATTGAGGTTAAATTTACTGTTTTGATCTTCAATACGCCCCATGACCACACCACCATCCACGGGAAATGGTGGCATAGGTTGTGCCCATGTTTCTTGTAAGTGATCGATCTGAGCTGCATTATTGGCATCATCGACCAACAATTCAGAAAAAAAAGCCTCAGCACTTTTGGCATATAGTAATGCTTGATTTTGCTGGATTAAACTGCCCGTGGCGTGTGCCGTGGCGCGTTGTTGCTTAGCAATTGTGGCTGCTAAAATGGTTGCCAATGCCACCATCATTAAAATGGTAATTAAAGCAATGCCGCGTTGTTGTTGCATTAGTTCACCCCTTGTAGTTGCGGCAACACACTAAAACGCCATACATAAGGTTGTTCGCGTACTTGGAGTTGAACTTCTATACCTCGCGGCAAAGCCATCAGTTGTTCAGGATTTTCAGGCCATTGATTTGATACATCAGGGTTGAGTACTGCAATTTCAAAACGCTCCACATCGGTCATTAACTCGCTTGAGATTGGCTGGAGCTGCCCATCCCGATCAAGATATGGGTATTTTAAACGATAGACAATTTTCTCATTGGCATCATAGCGATATTCAACACGCTCATACACAGCCAAACCTTGTTGCAAAGGATCAGTCACGCCAGCTTTACTCAAGATTAAGCGACCATTTTGCAGCACTAAAGCCGGTTCTTTTTGTCTATTGACTTGTGCACTGATTGGCACCAATTGTGCGGTATCTTTTAACAGTTGCTGATAACCCAATTGCAATTGCTCTAAGGCTGCCTCATGCACCACATTACGGTTTTTGACTTTATTCAGATAGTCAAAAACTTGCCAACCCAATGCCGAGAGCACGGCAAAAATGGCAATTGAAACCAACAGTTCCACCAAAGTAAAGCCATTACGAAGTGCCATTTTGCCCTTGCCTATAATTAAAGAAACTCAATTCGGCAATTTGCCCTGTGACTTTTGCAGCTTGTGTGTCATACAAACTGACTTTGACCTGTACACGTTGTACATTGGGACTGATAGTACTTTGACTGGTTTTATCAATTTGCCACGTTTCGCTTTGTTCTTCAATTTGTGTGGAGGCGGTGCCACTGAGCCATTCTTGTTGGATTTCCATACGGGCAATTTCATTCATGGCCACAAACTGTGCTTTGGTTCTTAATATAGAATGACTCGTCGCTTGGGTATATTGCATCGCAGTTTGGGTCAAGGCCATAGCTGCAACGGCAAAAATCGCCAGTGCCACCATGACCTCAAGTAAGGTAAAGCCCTTATTTTTCATGGACTTTCCCTAAGTAGTCAATTTCAATTTCAGCACCAATCGCTTGGTCTTGCCAATAGGCTTGTATCCGTACTGGTTTGGCTTCCCCATTGCCTAACCAAATTAATTTCGGCGCTTGCGCCCCAATCAATTCAAGATTATTGGCATTGGGATAATTTTGTTCAATTGGGGTAATGTCTAAGCGCATCTCAGGTGCTAAGGTTCTGATGTCAAACAATTCAAATGTTTGCCATTTTTTCGCCTGCTCAGTTTGTTGTGCTTGATATTGCAGCAATTGATACTGCATGGCATTGTGCTGAGGACGCAAATCAAAGGCCAAGACTTGACCTTGTTCAGTGGCCAAGCGCTGTATGGCTTTTAAATCACTGATCAGCAATTCACGCGCTTGCATCGCCTGACGACGATCTACCCCTGAAATATTCATTAACAATAAAGAAGCCAAGATGCCCATCACCACAATGACCACCATGACTTCAACCAAAGTAAAACCACGCGCACGCATTTAGAGCACTACTCGCGGCTGTTGCATGGGCAATTGTAAGGCTTGCTCAATGGTAACGACTCTTAGGCCATCACGCGAACCTAAATAACGCTGATAAAAACTAGAATTTAAAATGGCCGCCGTGCCATGGGTCAGCGCCCAAATCGCTGCCAAATAATCACGCCCTGACATTTGGCTGCCAACTTTTTGTAAATAGTGCTCAGTCATGGGAATAATAATTTTTAAACGCTGACGACGCACATGATACAACTCACCAAATAAGCTTTGAATGCCTTGTCCTGTGACAGACAAACGCTCTTCAATATGATGAAACAACACGGTACGTTCAGGATGGTGAAGATGGTGCAACATAAAGTAGCCCAGATGCTCAGGAAACTGCCGATTAGGCGTACTGAGCATGTCAAATAACATGCGTTCATTACGAATCATCAGCAGCATATATAGCTCATCTTTACTTTGAAAGTGCTTATATAGCGTGCCTTTGGCTAAATCCAATTCAGCTGCAAGTGCATCTAAAGTCATGCCGGCTTCGCCATTTTCTAGCAACAAACGCTCAGCGGTTTCAAAAATAAGTGCTTCGCGTGCTCGAAACTGCGCCTGACGATCCATCTTCACCCGTATGCTCTCTTATATGTGTTGTTTTTTACTTTTGTGCCAGAAGATTATTGAAGTTTTGCATGGTAATCTCTGCCATCTCTTCAAGTGACTTACCATACACATCACTCAAAGCTTTGGCTACAAAAGGCACATATTTAGGTTCGTTCGTTTTACCACGATATGGCATAGGTGCTAAATATGGGCTGTCTGTTTCAATCAAGACCCGATCAAGCGGCACTTGTTTGGCCACATCACTTAAATCTTGAGCATTTTTAAACGACACAATGCCTGAAAAAGATACATAGTAACCACAATCTAAGACCGCTTTAGCGGTGTCCCAATCTTCGGTAAAACAATGCAAAATACCATGTGTAGATTGCTCGGCACGAATGATATCTACAGTGTCATGTTTGGCCGAACGGGTATGCACTACCACCGGTTTATTCAGTGCTTGTGACGCATGAATATGGCGGGCAAAGCAGGCTTTTTGTTCTGCAATAAAATCGGTGCTATGGAAGTAATCCAAGCCAGTTTCACCTAAAGCCCACACTTTGTCTTTTGATGCCAATTCAATTAAATATTCGGTGGTGGCACGCGCCATCACCTGAGGGTCCTCACATGGATGGACCCCCACGGTATAACCGACATCGTCATGACGCGCTGCAATTTGTTCAAGCAAAATGTGATCATCAAGATCAACAGAGATACTCATAAATTTAGACACGCCTGCTGCGCGTGCTTCAGCTAAAGCTGCATCAAGATCGCCTTGGTAAGGACTTAAATCCAGCAGCGTTAAATGACAGTGAGTATCAACAAACACAATGTTATCCTAAATCATCATCAATAATTACATAGTGTAACTAGTCCGCCCTTCAGACTTAAGACCTGCGAGAATTTTTTCTGCTTCTGATTTGTAATAAATGCCTTTTTCGCCGCTCAATTGAATGCCAAATCCCGGTACGCTAATGCCATTTTGACGCTGTGACACCCAGACCACTTTGCCTTTAAGCGGAACCTTTTGTGGGTTGTCGGGTAAAGTTGCCACCACAAAAACTTCCTCACCCAATTTCACCGACAAACGCGATGGCACAAATAAGCCACCGCCTTCAATAAATGGCATGTAGCTGGCATATAAGGTTTCTTTGTCTGGAATATTGGCTTGAATAATACCACCAGTACGTGATTGCATCGTTTTCCCCTTTAAACATGCATAAGTTGGATAAACAACTGATCAATGATCAAATTGCTTTGTACGTTTTGTTTGAGCAATTGTTTTGACTGTTGTAACGCTTGATAAATCTCAAACAGATAGTCTAAAGAATAATGCGTTGCAAGCGTATTAAAATCTAAATCAATATTTTTAATGGGTTGCACGAGTTTATAGGCAATCAAATCCGCCAACAGATATTCAAACATCTGTGCAAAGTCGGCAAAACTTAAAGCTTTGTTCCACTTATTGGCCAGATGCATGGGCATATTTTTTTGACTGACCAATTTTAACCAATCAGTTAAAAACTCAGCCCGACGCCCTAACCATTCTGCTTGTGCCAATTCAACCGCTTGAATTGGCATATGATTGGCCAAGTTCATCAGTAAATTGTATTGGCTTTGACCCGCTTGTGGCAAATGAGTATGTAGATAATCTTGCGCTTGTTCAGGTGCAATGCGATCTAAAGCAAAATGTTGTAAACGACTACGAATCGTTGCCGGCAATTTGAGATAATGCTGCGCCAATAAGATGATTAACACTTGCTCACCCGGCTCTTCTAGCGTTTTAAGCAGTGCATTACTGGCCGCTAAATTTAGCGCTTCAGCCGGCTGAATAACAATAACCCGCCAACCTTCGCCGGTTTGTTGTACAAATGGTAATAAGTCGCGGATCTTTTCAATCTTAATTTGCGGGTTTTGTTTCTTATTCTCTTCATCAGTACTCACATAGATATAATTGGGATGGGTATTGGCGTTCAGCCACTGACAGCTGCGGCATTGACCACAGGCCATATCGGCTTGGCGTGCCTGACACAACACCCATGCCACAAACTGTTGGGTAAATGCTTCTTTACCTGAGCCGGGCTTACCATAAAACAATAAGCCATGCCCAATGTTTGCAAAGCGTTGCGTGAGATTTTGCCAAAGGGCTCGCTGCCAAGGATAGACATGTCCTGCGACATCTTGCATAAGGAACCTTTTATTCAAATGCCGAAACAGGCATGGCATTTAAACGCGCTAAATCGGCTGGCGTATCTACACCCGGCGGCAAATTGGCTTCGGCCACACTAATAGCAATACGATGCCCATTTTCAAGCACACGTAACTGCTCAAGCGATTCAAGTTGCTCTAAAACGCCCATCTCCCACGTCACATACTCTTGTAACAGCTGTACGCGATAGGCATATAAGCCTAAATGACGATAGGCTGAATCATGCAGTTTCGCTTGTGCCAATTTTGCCCCATCACGGTCATAGGGAATCGTGGCACGGCTAAAATACAAGGCTTGCTGCTGTTTAGACATCACCACTTTGACAATACTGTCGCGTTGAAATTCATCTAATTCATGAATTGGCTCACACAAAGTCGACATAGAACACTCTGGTTTTGCTTGTAACAAATCTGCCACTTGTTGGACCAATCGTGCCGGAAGCAAGGGTTCATCACCTTGTACATTCACAATAATGTCTTGACTGTCCCATCCTTTAATTCGTGCCACTTCACTTAAACGATCCGTGCCAGATGGATGGTTTGGTGACGTCATCACCACATCAATCCCTTCAGCCTGACACACTTGTGCAATACGTGCATCATCAGTTGCCACGCAAACATCGTCAAAGCCTTGGACTTTTTTGGCTTGGTCGACCACACGTAAAATCATGGCACGTCCATGAATTTCAAGTAAGGGTT
>Ga0172378_10007453_pt1 | contig 10176 bp, 5 predicted proteins | sample GrowelOW332metaG_FD_119755 | JGI IMG/M metagenome (GOLD analysis project Ga0172378, IMG submission 119755) | Groundwater microbial communities from an aquifer near a municipal landfill in Southern Ontario, Canada - Pumphouse #3_1 metaG | ecosystem: Environmental > Aquatic > Deep subsurface >... | reverse complement strand
TGTCAATATCCTCAGCAAACTCCGCGGCATCGTCATACCAAAAAACGAGCTGGCGTGTTTTGCTTCTGTATTGTTCATTTAGTTATTGTGTGATTTGTTTGAAGTTCATTATTAATTCTCATGTTGATAGATTTAGGCACAGAGCCTCGCAATTTTACCCATAACATCTACCATATAATCTTTAGCGATTGTCCCAAAACCGCTGTATGGGTATTCTTTAGACAACTCAGTTTCAATGCCCATAAGATAACCCATGCATTCTTTTGTAAATGTCATAGCATCATCTTCTCTGTCGGCTTTTTGTGCAACTATCAGAATAATTCCCCAAAATCCACCAAATTCTTCTCGTATGTGAATAATGTTATTTACCAAATCAGAGAGTTCACCCGACTCGGTTAACTGCTTCATAGCTTCATACCCATCTATGCCTAAGCTTATACCGCTTATTTCCATAGCTTTGTCAAGCATCTCAGCTTGTACTGAAATATTCCGAGTGGTTCTCGTAACAAGTTGAAACAGAATACCGATACTGAAATAGTCAAAAAGTTGTTCAATATCCAGTTCATCTTCATCGCCGGCAGCATGCACTAAATCAATGCTCAGATTTCGCATCCTTTGATAGTGCTCATAAAATGATACTTCACCCATAAAATCGATATCTTCTTCAGGTAGGTTGCGACATTGTTGTATTTGTTTATGTACAGAGTTTATAAATTCTTCGCAAATTGGAAGTGCAACTTCACTTTCGGGTCTGCCGAGTATGGAGAAGCGCATTATGATAGACGAAAATTTATCTGTAAGCTTTGTTAATGTTTTTTCATCACTTTGAGTTATATACATCGATTTAAAGAAAAGCTGCCAGAACTTCCCTGAATTCAAATCGGAAATGCCAACTAAATTTTCTATGGACTGCCTTGCAGTATTGTAACTTCGAACGGCAGCAAGAAATTCAAGCTTTGAAAAGGGAAGACTCATGGCGTTAAAGAATAAGTCCATCACCTTTGTCTGTTCTTTGGTGGGTAAGCCGCCTTGTTTTTGTAATACTTTATAAAACGCATAAACAGGAAGCATAACCCCACCTTGACCTATTTCGTTTGGTATGTAGTTAGGGTTAGCCTGTTCAGCAACAGCGGTAATAACCTCAAACATTTCAGACGCAGCATCAGCAATTTCTTCGTTACACTTCTGATAGAAGTTTGTTGTTTTTTCTTTCCGCCGCTGGTTGTCACGACTCCAATCTCTAACTGCCATAACCGTCGAAAAGGTTAATACATCCCAAAAATCGTGTGCCATGTTATGCCTCCTTATTTGTGTGTTTCATCATATCATAGGAGAAGGTTTTATTGCTTCCTCCAAGAGTTCCAATAATTTTCTTATGTAAGGAAATAATTCTTCATCATCAAACTTTATCAAGTCGTTAATTGAATTTTTCAAATTAAGTGATTTCTGAACATCTCTAATATCAGATGGAACCTGAACTTTATCTTTGCCTAAATATATGTTCATGAATCTCGTGGGACGAAGTGCTTCAATTTCAACATAAGCAGGTTTCCCTTTGTGCTTAATAAAGTTATAATTTGCTCTTATAACACTGTCAAAAAAATCTTTCCAAAAATCAATTATTAAATCAATAGCGCTTTCAAAGTCAGGGCACATTGATTTAAGATATAAAAATGGGTTTTCAACTGCACTTGGACTTGTAACTGTGTTCTCTGCTTTTCTTAATAGGCGATAAGCTTCATCTATAGACTTTATTCCTGAAAAATCAATTGGTTCATCACCTTTGTAACAAGCATATTCCGCCGATACATAGCACATTGTCCACGATAAATCAACAACTATATTATAAAACATCAAAGCTGCTTCATAAAAATGAGTTGTAAAAATCAATTGAAATGCTGTATTATTTGTTTCGTTTTCGACTGAGTTAAACCAATGACCCCAATCATCTGTTTCCGTTTCACGCAAAAAGTTTCTTGCGGCCGCATATTGGTCAATAATCTCTCTTTGTTTAGCTCGATAATACACATCTTTGTTTGTAGGAAGAGACACACCTGCTAATTCAAATTTTCTGCTTGCTGGCGGCAACAGAGTAAATATATCAGTTGTAAACTCCATAAATTTCACCTGCCTATGTTATTATAACGAACAAATATAAATAATTGCGTTTTCAAAATCGTTTATAATCTCTTCTGTTTTCATTTTATCGGGCGTGACAGTTGAATGAGCAATTTTGTGTCTAAAAAGTTTTCTGTGTTGATCAATCTTTGCCCATAAAGTTGAGTTGTCGTCTTTAAATGATTTTCCTGTATACTTTTTAAGATAATGAGCGCATCTTTGCGGGAAGTTGTTTTCTGTAAATTTCAACTCATCATCAATTTCTTGAGTAGTTTTTCCTAACGCTGTCATCTTTTCCACAATTTTTTTCTCGACTGCTATTTCTAATGCGGCTGAACTCTCAATAACAGCTGAACGATATTCTGCTCTATACCATAAACTACGTGCAACAAGCATAAGATCATTTTCAATGGGTATTTCATAATTGTTAGCAAGCCTATCCTTAAAATCCGCAAGTTCTGTAGCATTCATTTCAGGATATTTCTTTTTGTATGGCATAATGCTTGGGACGAGTCCAGCGTAAGTTATAGACTCATAGAACTTACCATTTACATACTTTTGAACTAAAGTACCCTCGAGAATGTTTTCATCAACTCTATGTACCCAAAAATGTTTTCTCAAGTAAGAATATTGATGTATCAACTTATTTAATGCTTCATAATATGCATAAACACAACTCAATTTAGACAATTCTTCTTGAATAAGAATTTGTTGAACAATTCTACTTTTTTCATCATCGGTTATAGTTGAATAATAATTCTTAGCCATTTGTGTAATGTTTGAGCCCTCCGCAGGCTCGACATGATTACTTACAAAGTTTCCTGCGATTGTTTCAATACATTGTTCCTCGGTTATTTTGCTATAATCAGCTTCTACAAAATCCTTTTCAGACTTTTTTGTACAACTAACAAATGTTTTGCAATTGGCAAATGCATAGTTTGGCAGCTTATCTGTTTCAATGATTTTTTGTAGTTCCTCATCTTCTCCAACGGCGTAACTTTTACCAGCATATTTGGCGAACCTTGCCGTGTGTAGATTATACATATCAGAATTTATGTTGAGGGTTAATATATCTAATGATGTTGGAATCTCATACTCTCCGTTTGGTATTTCAAGAGTAAATGGTAATTCATTTGTCATTTGAATCATAAAACGCATAATATACCCTCCTAAATCTTTGCCAAGACATCGAGCGTTTTGCCGTCTGTGTCGGTTTGCATTTTTTCGTAATTGACCTTTACGCCATCGTCGAGGTCGATTTCAATGCGGGCGAGGGCAAGGTGGGCAATTTTTGCATCGTAATCCTTGGTTTCTTTAAACTGTTTTATCAGCTTTTCTTTGCGTTTCTCGGCAGTGGTAACCTCACGAACGTTGGTGCTGTTATCTATTGTTTCCTGCATACGGGAAATTTCGCTTTCGTACACCTTCTGCATTCTGTGTAGATACTCTATGCGTAGGTTACCGATGGTGTCGGCGTTATACCGTTGCATATAAATGAGCGCTTTGAAGCCATCCTCTTTACCACTGTCAAACAGCCAGTAAATAGGACGTTTCTGATAAATCTTGCAATGGTCTTTATAGAAGTCCTTAAGAAAATAATTGCGGATTACTTCGCGCGAGGCGCTGCCTTTATTACCAAGCGCATTTGCAATGAAGTCGAGGTTTTCTTCGAGAATATCCTTGCCATAAACGGTTTTGACAAATTCAACAAAACGACCCACGATATCATCGGTAAAGTATTCTTCATCGGTGATCGGAATGCAGTTGTCTGTATCGGGAATATAAGTTTTATATTTATTAACGTCCCATTCGCCACCTGCATAAACCCGTCCATCAACATCAAGTGAATAGCGGCCAAACATACAACCGACTGCATACGAAATGAAGCTGCGAATATCACGTCCCAAATCTGCTTTGCGGACAGTAACGTCTTTATCCTCAACTTCGGGGGTCAATTCGTCTTGTAAGCCGTAAATGTCAATAAAAATTTGATTCAGTTCTTCCTCGTTGGACTTTAAGATATTAAATTGAGCTTCAGCATTGCTTTCCCAACTTTTAAAAGCCTCTTTAATTCTATACTGCCACTTGTCCATTGGAACATCAGCAAAGCCTGCACCTGATTTATATGTTATTAATGGATGAGTTACAAAATCCCAAGAAGTTTCAAAGGCGTCCCAGTCGGATTTTGATATATTTATTGTATCAGTTACAAATTTCCAAATGATATTATTAATTTCAACTTTATCTACAATTGTTAAATTTCCTATTTCGCCCGCATTGTAGTTAATTGTTGGGGAAAGAAACGTCAAAAACGCTGAGCTTACAACCGAATTCATAAAGCTCATATATATTAGTAATTGTTTACTATTATTCGGAAAAAAAGCCATACCTGCATGGTCGATCAAATTATTAGCAATATAACGAAAAGAAGGTTTACTGCTGGATATACTACTCCACGCCACTCCAGGCAGAAACTTCAAGTGCGAGTAATAGTCCTGTGAATGTCGCTTGTCATTTTTAGCATTTAAAAGAATCTCGCGTCCACCATCATCCCAATTAATCACATATTCATTATTTCCATACCATTTACGGTATTCGCCACCCTTGTTACATGGAAACCACTTTGCTCCAGAATAAATTGCATCCTCGTTATTTACCGCATTTAAATTTATCTTGTGTTTGATAATTTCCCACCATAAGCGCAAAAACCGGTCATTATTACCAGTAATAAGTCCTTTTGTTGTTTGTCCAAGTGTGGACAAGGGTTTTCCAATCACAAATGCTTTTGCCGCCTTTTCACTCACCCAATATGCAATTGGTGAGCCTGGGATTTTTGAGAAATTTTCTTGTTTTGTGATGTAGTATCCCATACCTTCAAAAAACCATCTTTCTTTTTGCTCAACACTATCAACAGCACCTTGTTTTTGAAAAAGTCGACGATATGTTCCTACATAATTTTCATAATGACTGCATGATATTACGAATGATGTAGTTCCAAAATCAGAACCAAAAACACCTCTTCCAAAATGAATCATATTTATAAGACTATTATTGTTTATTATATTTACGCGCAAATTTTCATAGCTTGATAAAAACATCCATACCGGGATGTTTATCATTGCCATATAGCCATGTGTATTGCACATGCTCAGCGTTTTTTCCATACATACCGTACTCATATCGGATTTTGTATTAGGATAGTTAATCTTAACAAAGTCTGATAGTTTACCACTCATTCCACTACTGCCCATGTATGGTGGATTAGTCACTACTACATCATATTTTTGCGCCATAATTTCCGCCTGCTTAACAAGTGGAAGAATTTTACTCATTGTAATATCTCTATTCAACCCGCCGAAAATGTCCTCAAAAAAAGTATTTCTAATCACATCAATACGGGTATAAATGGCAGCAAAATTTACGGGAGCAATATTTAAAATGCTTCCGTATTCTTTTGCGTCATGTAAATCATCACGAATGCTTTGCAAATCCGTTTTGATTTTGCCATCGCCGTTTGCAATGAACTCAATGTGTTCATCGGTTATAAAATTACTTTCTTGGATGGAATACAAATTAGGTTTAATCTCGCCATTCAAAATTCGGCGGTTATATTGCCGTGCCTTCATCATCACAGCAAAATAGGCAAGCTGATATGCACGGTCGTCAATATCAAGGCCGTATAAGTTTTTTTCAAGAATCAATTTTGAGGCGTCGCGAGCTGTATAGCCACAGCTTTTATATATCTGTAATAATACATCAAACGCATAAACAAGAATATGTCCGCTACCCATACAAGGGTCTATTACCTTTATATCCTCCAGGCTAATATCTCTATAGTCTGCAAGAATTTTTTCTAATTGCAGCTCTACTTCGGGTTCTTGTTGTGCTTCCTCAAGGTAGTACTTCCAGTTTGCTTTCAGCACATCAACTACACGCTCACCGCTTTGTGTTCGTAGTGGCGTGTTAATTTCATATGTGTTTCCGAATGAAGAGTCAAGATGATTGATCCACAAACGACCGAGAGAGTTCTCAACCATATAACGAACGATCCAATCGGGTGTAAAAAGCTGTGTTGCCGCTGGAATACGCTCTTTTGATATTTTTATATTCTTTTTAAGCAGGGAGAACACTTCATCCTTAGGCTCAGTATTGTAATATTGATATAACCAACCAATAATCTCAACCTGACCTTCTTTGGAAACATTAAAGTCGTCCTCGTCAATGTCATGTGCAAGATGATAAACAACGCCGTCTTTGTCTGTGAAGGAAATGGTTAATAGAAGCTCGGTAAAGTCATTGGTCTTTTCAAAAAGTTCCGGAAGATTTTCATTTAGCTTATTACACTGTTTTATAAACAGCATACGAAACAGCTCGTCCAGTTTGTTTTCATCTTTAAGCTGCATTACACGGTCACGCTCATAGGGAGAAAACTTCAAGTCGGTATCAAACGGAGCTGTGACAAAGTCCGGCTCGTTCTTCGCAGGGTTCTCCGAAGAAAGCACACGAATACGGGAGGGGAGGTACTCATTTACCTCCATAAAACGCACAGCGATCAGACGATTAAACCAAGTGTAGGCAACTTCCTCAACAACCGATTGAAATGCAGTTTTGTAGTCTGAAGAACGCTCCTTCTCCTTAATATGAAAAACAAGAGCATTTCTTTGTGTTATTTCATTTCCTGTCACTTGGGTATAATCCCTTGTGCCAATATCAAAAAATTGCAAATCCTTTGTGGACTGAGGCAGAGGATTGGAGGTACCTTTTTCGGTAATGCCAAGTAACCCAGCCTTATATGTGATCTCGGAAATGAGCTTACGTCTTGCCCAAACCGCAAAATTCTTAATCGCTGTTTTATTCATCGATCTGCCTCCCAATATCTTTAATCTTCGTAATTTTTATTAACCTTATTTGGGATACGATTTTCATGAATAAAATCATCAACCCAATTATCATAGCGATAGCAGAGTTCCTCTAACGTGTCAATCTTCTTATTTCTTAATGAATTCACGCAACCCTCATTTGTCATTATAATTTCGCTCCAAAATTTGTTATCGTCAATGTCATAAACATTATTTTCCCTTCGTCCAATAACGCACTTGTCAATAATAAGTTGTTTTAAATCATCATTCCCTTTATAAAAAGCGAATTCGGATAATTTCAATGCGTGTTGTAAACTTTTCACCCACATTATATTCACATCCTTAAAACTCAATATTGATAACTGTACCATCTTCTAAAGCATTTCTTAAACGTGATTTAAGCTCATTAACATACCGTTCAATATCCTGCTCACTTTCGATTTGCCAAGTAGTTTCAAGATTTACACTTTTAATGCTTATGGTTTTCTGCTTTTTCACCTTTGGAGCAGGAATGATTGGTGGTATTGCTTGTCCATCCTCACTTTTCGGCTTGTTCTGTTCAGCTTCTTTTGCCTTTGCTGCAAGGATTTTGTTTTCTTCTGTTGCAATTTCATTTAACAGGCGAACTTTAAGCGCATCCGCTTCGACCTTTATATTCTGTAGCGTAGCCACATTATTGCAATGAGTAGCTTTTTCCTTGATTTCATTAAAGCGCTCGACAAATTCATCTACCAATCCATCATGACAATACTTGCCTTCCAGTTCTGCAAATACACGAGTTTTTGCCTCTTCAATAGCTGCAAACACAGGCTTATCCATATCACTAAGCATTTGACCGTAAAGACTGGTAAACTTATCGAGTAGTTCAGGCATTTTGAAAATTTCATTATAGGGTGCTGTTTTTCTCATAATACTTTTGATTTCAGTTACAACTGCTTCAATTTCTGCATTAACGATAAAAGTTTTGCTGTCATCATAAATCTTTATTAGCTTAATGGCTTTATCAAATATAGTAACCTGATCGCCTACAAAAAAAGCTTTTAGAGGCTCATAGTCCTCCGCAAAATCGAGATATTCAGCACACTTGTCATCGATTCCAATGAAGAACTCGGTGGAGTAATTCATACTTATTGCATTTATTAATAATGCTTTACCCTTAGATATGACACTTCTGCCTGGATATGCCGGTTGTGATTGCTGATGAATTTCTATCTTCTCAAGATCGTTTTTTAAATTATGACTATACTGCTGGAAGCTTTTCATAATAGCGTCATCTTCGTCATTAATAGGTGTAACGTTAAAAAGTTCTTTCATTACTTCACGAACAGATTTTTTCTGTTTCTCGTTTGCCTTTTCTCTTTTTTCAGTCAAAAGCTTTTCGGCAAACTCTCGTCTTGTAAGATAGCGAAGAATCTCGTCTTCTGATTTGCTCAAAAGAGAGACAGGTTCATTATTGATAAAGAATGCAATATCTCCATCTTTAAAAAGCTTAGCGACTATCCACTCTATATCGTCTTCGATAAATCCATATGGTGCTTTTGTAAAACGGTCAATAATGGATTTCATTGAGGTCTTGGCGTGCCTTGCAGTATTACCATTTATAAAATCGGCAACATCATTAAGCGCAAGCTTATTGCAAGGTTGCGCTTTATCCAGATTAAGTTGTTGTTGATTCGAACCTTTTAAAAGCTGTCTGATATTGGCTTCACCCATTATGGTATCAATGTAGGAGAGCTTATGATAAACAGTTGTCACAAGTCTACCAAGCGCATCGTTAATACGGGAAGCAATATCTTTTGAAGAAATTTGGGGTTTATCTCCATTTACATAGATGTCAGCCTGTTTCAAAGCTTCTTCAAGGAACAAGCGAGCGTTAGCATTTCGCTCACGCATTTCAACTCGTTTACTTTCCTTTATCTGCTCATGCTTTGTAAGAGTATTAGTGACATTGAAGCGAAGATATTTATCAATCTTTAAAGCAGAACGGATTTCATCCAGAAAGGCTGCATCTTCTGGCAATGCAACAATAACACTTTTCTCTTGTCCAGACATCATGCGAAGGGTTGCTTCATCAGAACCCATGTCCCAATTGGGAGTGAGTATTTTAAGACTTATGTCAAAATTTTGGTTTGCTTTATAAGGTCTGTCATCTACGATCTGATTGAATCCAAAAGCGTAACGACCGTTAAAAGTAGGATAGCGGTATTTCTTCTCTTCGTAAAGTCCGTCAAAAACAAGTTCTGAAACCTTGTTAATAACCTCGGCAATCTCAACATTCTGCGTTTCTATTTCACGGTTGATTTCCTGTTCTTCATCAGTAAGAAAGATATAAATATCACCATTCTTCTGAACGAGCGTCTGACGAACAAGGCGTTTTAATACTTCATCAACTTTTTTGGCAAGTGCTATCCTATCAGTGTCAATGCTTGGAACCATTAAACTTGTAATATTTTCGATATTAGCTGTGATTTCTTTTACATACTTAATCAAGAAAAGGGTTTTGAGTACATTTACATCAAAGCATTCTGCTTGTTTGTTTGGATTAAGTAAATCATTATCCAAGGCATGAGAAATAACACCCTTGTGGCTGTGATCGAGAAACTGTTCAAGGGCATCATAAAACATATTAAACGGAACAAGTGTGCCCGGCTGATCATCCATTATTTTCATTGCAGACTCCTTGAATAGGGCAAGCATAGAACGCTCACCTTCTGCAAGATGCTTACCAGAAGCTCCATGTGTCCTTATTGAAGTTAAGACACTACCAAGTAGATTAAATTGGTATGGTACAAAAGGGTAAACAGATGAGAAATTACTCCTATCAGAATATAATTTTTTTTCAACACCATCATTAAAGACAATGAGGTTCTTAATGATGATTGATTTTTCATCGTAAAGTAAGCTGAGTGTTTGCTCTGCTGTAGCTGTTTTGTTAAGTATTCTTTTTCGGATAACTTCATCTACATTAGCAGATGACAATGATAATCGAGTATCAAAGCGACCTTGAATTTTTGAAAAATCATTTCCTTTTGTTTTAGTAATAGAATCAATATCCTGCTGACTTGTCACAACAATCCAAGCTTTTCCTCCACAAGCTGTGCCCAAGTCTTCGGTAACTGTTTGCAGATTAAGCATTAATTTAGAATCATCACCAATATATTGGCCGATTTCGTCTACAAGGAAAACAACGTGATGATTG
>Ga0172378_10007452_pt1 | contig 10178 bp, 8 predicted proteins | sample GrowelOW332metaG_FD_119755 | JGI IMG/M metagenome (GOLD analysis project Ga0172378, IMG submission 119755) | Groundwater microbial communities from an aquifer near a municipal landfill in Southern Ontario, Canada - Pumphouse #3_1 metaG | ecosystem: Environmental > Aquatic > Deep subsurface >... | reverse complement strand
TGAACCCAACCCGAACGATAATTTTAAGATGGAGCCCGATTAAGACGCGTCGTTTAGTCGACGCGTATCCGGACTTTCAGTCCGTTATTCGAACCCACCTGCTTTAGCAGGTGGTTGTTTAGTGGCGGGTGTCAGGTAGTCGTTTTTTAAGCGGACATAATGCCAGGCCGAATATTCCAGAAAGGCCTTTTCCTCGTCGGTTAGGGCGCGAATTTGCTTGGCCGGTGCACCGACATACAGATAACCGCCTTCCAGCTTTTTGCCGGGCGGCACCAGGGAGCCGGCGCCCAACATCAGATAATCGCCAAGTTCGGCATCGTCCATCACGATCGCGCCGATGCCGATCAAACAATAATCGCCTACCGTGCAGGCATGCACCACGGCCCGGTGACCGATGGTGACGTGTTTACCTATCGTCAGCGGATGGCCTTGCGGCGAATAATCGCCGGCGTGCGAGACATGTAATACCGCGCCGTCCTGGACATTGCTACCCGCGCCAATACGGATGGCTTCCACATCGCCGCGTACCACGCTGGTCGGCCAGATCGATACATCGTCGCCCAGGCTGACGTCGCCGATCACTATGGCAGCTTCATCGATGAAAACGCTTTTGCCGATTTTGGGGGATTTGTTTTTATAGGGTCTGATCGCCACAGCAACTCCAAATTTTTTGCCATAATTAAACGGCGATGTTACGCAATTAATCGACTCTTCTCCAGTCCAGCGAGGTAGTAATGGCATTTATCGACGGCATCAAACGGCAGCTGCGCTCCGTTATCGAATGGGAAAATCCCAACCCCGATTTGTTGTTGGAACAATGGACCGAAAACGGCGATGAAATCAAGAATGCCTCCAAGTTAATCGTCGGTCCGGGGCAGGGCTGTATTTTTGTGTATCAAGGCCAGGTTAAGGCGGTCATCGAAGAGCAATGCCTGATTAATCTGGAAACCGATAACGTGCCGTTCTGGACTACTATCAAAAAATTCATGCAGTTTTTCGAGAGCGAGCACAAGGTCGGGATTTATTTTTTCAGGAAAACGAAAATCCTCGATCAAAAGTGGGGCACCACCTCGCCGATCAAATATCAGGATCCTAAATATCATTTCCCGGTCGCGTTAAAAGCTTACGGCAACTACAGCTACCAAATCGCCGACGCCAATGATTTTTTTGTGAATATCGTCGGTAGCCACAATCAGATGCGCATCGACGAATTTCGTAACATTCTCTCGGCGCGGATCATCAATCCGATTTCCGATTATCTGGCAGAATGCCAGTACAGCTTTGCCGATATCGACGCCAACCGCGACGAAATCGCGCGCGGCATTGCGATCAAATTGGCCATCGTGTTCCGCAAGTTGGGTTTCGGCATCAGCGATTTTCGTATCGAAGGTACCGATTTTGATGAAGACACCTTGCGGCGTATCAATCGCATTGCCGATCTGACTGCCGAGGCTCAAGCCGCGCAGGCGGTGGGTTTGGATTATGCCAAGGTACAGCAACTGGATGCCTTGCGAGAGGCGGCCCGCAACGAAGGAGGTGGCGCCGGCCTTGGCATGGGGATAGGGGCAGGCATTGGTCTGGGGCAAAGCATGGCGCAGTCGCTAGGCTCCGCGAACAATCCGGCCGCCGCCGATAACCAGCAAACCGTTGCCAAGCTCACGGAACTGAAGCAGTTGTTCGAAGCGCAGCTGATTACCGAAGCCGAATACGCTGCGAAAAAACAACAGATTCTGGATAAAATTTAACGATGGCTAAATGCACGAGCTGTTCTGCGCCGCTGCCCGCCAATACCCAATATTGCAGCTATTGCGGGGTACGCAACGATATCGATCTGCACGGCAAACACGACTATCAAATTGTCGATACGGCCAGCGAGCGGACCTGTCCCGAATGTGAGCAGAAGCTGCAAACGATTGCGTTGGACTCTGCCGGTTCCTTGCACATCGATCGTTGTGCCAGTTGCTTTGGCTTGTTTTTCGATGCCGGTGAAATCGAAACACTGCTGGACAGTGCCGTGGCGCCGGTGGTGACCGTCAACCTGGAATTGCTGGCCAATATCAACCTGGATCGTTATCCCAAGAATGCCACGGTTAAATATTTGAAATGTCCGGTTTGCCAGACCCTGATGAATCGAGTGATATACGGTTATCGCAGTGGTGTGGTGATCGATCAGTGTAAAAGTCACGGCATCTGGCTGGACGGCGGTCAAATCAGCCATCTGCTGGAGTGGAAAAAGGCCGGCGGGCAGATACTCAATCAGCAAAAAATAGCAGCCAAACAAGCACAAGCCAGTTCGGAAAAAGCCAAGCAAGCTTTCCGAAAAGACTACTCAGCGCCGGAGTACCGCTTTGGCGGACAGAATGTTGATGGCGATTTGCTGGAGTCGGTGGCTGGGCTGATTTTCAAGATTTTCGAATAAGCTGGTCGATAGCCTGTTGCTTTCCCCTCACGACTATGCGTTTGGCGACCAGTTTGCCAACAAGGCCTGATGTTGTTCGCGGCTAGGCAGGCCGGGACGAGCGCCCATTTGGGTGCAACAATAAGCGCCGGCGGTGCTGGCGTAAGTTAATAGGTCATGCCATGCCATTTCGGTGGCCAGCGCAGCCGCAAACGCCCCGTGAAAGGCATCTCCTGCACCGGTGGTATCGACAGCTTTGATCGGCGGAGCGGATAACCGGCCGCTTTCCTGGCCTCTCTGCCAGATCAAACCATGTTCACCCAGTGTAATCACCACGACCGGTGCCAGAGCCGCTAGCTTGGTTAAGGTCAGCATAGGGTCGCCCGCATATTGCACGGCAAATTTTTCCGAACAAACCAGATAGTCGATTTTATCCATTAGTGCCAAGGTGCCGTCATGGACAGAACCGGCATCCAGTACCGTTGGAACAGTATCGCCGGCGATTTGCGCCAGTAAGCATAAGGAAACCCGTGGTTCATGGCCGTCGAACAGGATGGCTTTGGCGCTTATGCCGTTAAAGTCGATGCGGTCCGCCGCCAATGCTTTTGTATCGCCCTTGTAGTTGATCAAGGCCCGCTGGCCGTTCGGCTTGACCAGTACCGCCGATAATGGCGTCGGCGACTCGCCGCGTACTACACCTCGCGTATCGACACCGTACGAGTGCAATTCCTGGATATGGCTATCGCCGTAGACATCGTTACCCAAATAGCCGCAAAATCCCGCGCTAAAGCCGAGTTTGGCGATCGTCACCGCGGCATTGGCCGCCGGCCCGCCGCCGCAACCGAGTAAATGATCGGCAACCATTTTTTCGTCGGCGCCGGGGTGGTGAGGAATGGAAAATACCAGATCGTAACTGGCATGGCCGACGCAGAGGACGTCGAGTGGTGGTGTTGGCGTGGCAGAGGTATTCGGCATGATTGGATTTTATAGTGGTTTAGTCCAAGCCCTTGCTGCGATTTTCCATCCGCCGCAGGAACTCGGCCATGATGGCCCGATACAATTCCTCGCCCAAGTATTTGTCTTCGACGCCGCTGTCGATACTGGGATTGTCATTTACTTCGATCACATAGCCCTTGCCGTTGATTTCCTTGACGTCGACGCCGTAAAAGCCGTTGCCGATCGGTTGCGTGGCTTTCAGTGCCGCATCCAGTACGGCTTTCGGCACTTCGAAGGTGGGTAGCGTGGCAAAGTTGCCGCTGTCGGTGCGGTTGGCGCCATGCCGATAAATTTGCCAATGATTTTTCACCATGAAGTAGCGGCAGGCATACAAGGCCTTATGGTTAAAGATGCCGATCCGCCAATCGAAATCGGTGTACAAAAATTCCTGGGCCAGCAATAGCGCCGATTGTTCGAACAACTCCGCCACTTTGATTTCCAGCTCCTGGCGGTTATTGACTTTAACGATGCCGCGCGAAAACGAACCATCGGGAATCTTGATAACTACCGGATAGCCGGCCACCGCTTCCAGTTTGTCCAGATGTTCGGTATTACCTTTATGCAAGATCCAGGTTTTCGGCGACGGCACCTTATGGGTACGAAACAGATCGGCCAGGTAAACTTTATTGGCGCAGCGCAGTATCGAAGTCGGATCGTCAATGACGACCAAACCTTCCGCTTCGGCTTTCTTGGCAAAACGATAAGTGTGATGGTCGATCGCGGTGGTTTCGCGGATGAACAGGCCGTCGAATTCCGGCAGCCTGCCGTAATGATGCTGGGTGATCAGTTCCACATCGATACCCATCTGCCGGCCGATGTGAATAAATTTTTTCAGCGCGCCACGGTTGCTGGGCGGCAATTGCTCGGCCGGATTGATCAGGATCGCCAGATCGTAACGCGCGGTTTTTCGGATACGGCTCTTGCGCCAGACCTTCTTGCTAAACCGGTCCAACGCTTCGGCAAACAGGGTTTGCATCGCATCGTCCAATTGCCGTGGCGAAATGGCTTTCAGGTCGGTAATCTGCCATTGCTGTTCCAGATTCAACGTGTTCTCCAACACCGGGCAGGCGAAGCGTTCGAACAGCAAACGGGTCAGTTCCTGAAAAGCCGGTTCCGGCGTGGTGCCGAAGTAGCTATACAAGGTGAATTCGCCGGTTTGGTTTTGATGTTTAAAGGCGCGGGTCAGTGTTTGGCTCAAATCTTCGAGTTGCAAACGATATAAGGCGTTCTTGCCCAGATCGTTGATAACCCTGACCGAGGGGATGACGTGATGGTTACGTGCCTCGGCCAGCAGGGAACAATAATAGCCGTCGGACAAATAGGTGTAACTACTGCATAGATTGATCACTCGCACCCGTTGGTCGGGATCGGATTGCTCGCTGGCCAGATAGCTTTCGAAGCTGATGACCTGTTCGCTAGGGTAATAGGGGTTCCAGTCGGAAAGATTGTCGACAACCAGTAGCGTGCTTGCCATGGTAAAAAATGCTCCGTGGGTTTATGTTTATCAGGAGATTTTGAAACCAGTCGGGTTTTTAGACAAGCTGAAAGTTGCGGCTCACACGGGAACCTTGCACCTGCGGACCTCAAAACCTGGTAGGGATGCCGGTATGTACCACACCATTTACGCTTGGAGGGCCAATGCCCAAACTGTTTATCTGCCATGCCTCGGAAGACAAAAAAGCCATTGCCGGGCCGCTTGCGGAACAATTGCGACAGGCCGGCTATCAGGTTTGGTACGACGAATACGCGTTAAAACTGGGCGACAGCTTGCGGCGCTCTATAGACAAGGGGCTGGCCGAAGCCGATTATGGCATCGTGATTTTGAGTCCGGCGTTTTTTGCCAAAGCCTGGACCAGTCTGGAATTGGGCGGTTTAACGGCGTTGGACGTGCAGGGTAAAAAGGCGATTCTGCCGGTCTGGCATCAAGTCAATCGCGCCGATGTCGAGCGGTTTTCGCCGATGCTGGCGGATAAATTGAGTATTTCGACAGACGGTGGCGTGGCGGCAGTGGTCGCCGGCATTCAGCGGGCGGTACAGGGCATGCCGCCGGCACCCAAAAAGCGTAAACGATTTCCGGTTATTTCTGTTCGTGCCATCCTGGTTTCGGTTTTTTTGATGATTCCGGGAGTCGGTGCGGTTCAGCTGTATTCGAAAATGCTGGCGCCACAACTGGCCAAGGCCAAGCTCGATGCGCTGCCTTTGGCATATACGCCCGGAGTCTTTATTGAAAATGCCATTCAAGGGAATCTTGGGGCCGTCAGTTTGTTTCTGCAGGCGGGTATGAATCCGAATATCCATGCGCCTTTGGTCATCATCAATGCGCCCGAAGACGGCACGGCGCTGATGTTTGCCGCCTACAGGGGGCATATTGAAGTCATGCAAGCCCTGTTAAATGCGCATGCCGATGTCAATGAACGCAATGACAACGGTGATAGCGCTCTGGATTGGGCGGCTTATGGTCGACATCCGGAAGCGATTCAGGTTTTGCTGAATGCCGGTATCGATAACAAACTGAAGGACGAAGCCGTTGGTATTGCCGTAAGAAGCGGAAGTATGGAAATATTGCACCTACTTTTGGAGAGCGGGGCTAAGTTGGATCGGGCAAAGGCTCAGGATTTACTCAGCGGTGCGGTGAGTTATAACCATAACCCGGAAATCGTGAAATTCCTGCTCTCCTTCGGTATCGATATAAATGCCAAAATTTCTGACGGCAATAGCGCGTTGCACTATGCGGCCAGAGATGAAAACTCCTTGCCTACTCTTTCTGTGCTATTGGCGCATGGTGCGAATATCAATGCCCGGAATGACAACGGCGAGACGCCGATCATGGACGCGGACTCCCCGACGGTGTTGCGAGTCTTGATTGCCGGCGGCGCGGATGTCAACGCCAAGGACAATCGGGGCAATTCCGTGCTGACAGCGTTTTTCGGCAGAAATATTGCAACAAACGATCTGGAACAGATCATTAAGACCTTGATCGAGCGTGGCGCCGACGTGAATGCGCTGGTTAAAGAGCCGCCGATCAGTCCTCTGATTGAACTGTTGTCGCGCCAGGACTATGACGATCTATGGCTGCTCAATTTGCTGATCGACAATGGCGCGGACGTGAATTTTAAAGACGGACAGGGCTTTACGCCATTGATGAGTGTGTTGATGTATTTTTCCGACCTATGGGGTGAAGAAGATGATGAATGGCTGATTGCCAAGGTGAGCAAGTTGCTGGAAAAGGGTGCAAAAGTTCAAGACAGGGCCGCGGACGGTAAGACGGCACTGAAGCTCGCCGAAAAATTACCCAAGGGTACCAAAACCCGCGTGTTGAAATTGCTGCAAAACCGAATCTAAACCGGACGGGGGATAAGCCATGTGGGATGTCTTCATCAGTCACGCATCAGAAGATAAGGATGAGATCGCCAGACCCTTGGCCGATGCCTTGGTGGGCGCCGGCTTACGGGTCTGGTACGACGAATTTGCGTTGAAACTGGGCGACAGTTTGAGCGGTTCCATCGACCACGGGCTGGCCGGCACGCGTTACGGAATCGTCATTCTCAGCCCGGCATTTTTTGCGAAGGAGTGGCCAAAACGGGAATTGGATGGCTTGAATAGCCGGGAAATCAGCGCCGGGAAAGTCATATTGCCGGTGTGGCACAAGGTTAGCCGGGTTGAAGTGGAACGGTTTTCGCCGATATTGGCCGATAAACTGAGCGTGTCCAGCGACCAGGGGCTGGCTGCCGTCGTGCACGACATTTTGCAGGTGTTTCATGAAGGACCAACACCCGCACAGGCCAAAACCGGCGCCGGACGTATCAAAAAACGCACACTAGTCATCGCTACAATTTCTTGCCTGATGCTTGCGACTGCGGCATGGTTTTATACGGAAGTGGCCGGGCCCGCCTACGCTCGCGCCAGACTGGATGCCTGGCCATTGGAATATTCGGCGAACAACTTCGTCATTCGCGCCGATCAGGGCGATCTGGCGGCCGTCAAATTATTTTTGGCGGCCGGTATCGACCCGAATTTGCCGGCATCACTGCAAGGCGGTATTACGGCGCTGGAGGTTGCCGCCTTTAAAGGCCGAACCGATGTGATGGAAGCCTTGATCAAATGCGGCGCCAAGGTCAACAAATGGGTAGGAGGCAACCATGCGCTGATGTCGGCAGCAAACGGTGGCCAATTGGCGGCCGTGCAACTTCTGTTGGCCAACGGTGCCGAAGCCGATGCTATCGATAAGGCGATACACTCGGCGACAATTGGCGGTAATCCGGAAGTGATGCGGACCTTGTTTGAGCATGGCGCCAAACTCAGTGCGGATGAAGGTGTCGGTGCGTTGCATGACGCAGCCTTCCGCGGTCACACTGCCGTGATTGGCTTGTTGTTGGATCACGGCGTCGATGTCAATGGCAAGGAAAACGATGGCTCGGGATTCTCGGCTTTGGTATACGCCGTTCGCGATGATCATATCCCGACTGCCAAGCTGTTGCTGGAACGAGGTGCCGACATCAATATACGGGACAACGACGGACAGACACCGTTGATGTGGGTTCTCACGCATGAAGAAACGGCACGCTTTCTGATCGACAAAGGCGCAGATATTCATGCCAAAGATAAACAAGGTGTGTCGGTACTGGCTCATGCTGTCAGTCAGGTGCCGTATGGCTCGGAGCCTATCGTCGACCTGTTATTGGCGAGTGGTGCCGACCCAAATTTGCCGGCTGACAACGGCGGGACACCGCTGATGGCGGCTCTGAGTTCATCTAAAAGTGTCGATGTAGTCGAAAAGCTGCTCGAGAAGGGAGTGGAAGTCAATGCCAAGGATCAGCACGGTTACACGCCGTTGATGTATGCGCTGAAATATCAGGATTTTTCTCGCTCGGCCCGACACAAAGAACCGCTGGCGGATGTAGTACGGGCGTTGTTGCGGCGCGGCGCACGGGTTGGCGATAAAGCCGATGACGGCGAAAACGCGTTAAGTCTTGCGAAACAACTGCCCGCCGAAGACCGGAAACGGATTGTCAAATTATTGCAGTCCGGCGCGAAAGCCTGACGATTGATCCTATGCGATTAAATATGCGCGAATTTTGAAACCAGATAGGTTTTTAAACAAGAGATAATGTGGGGCGACCAAGGTTTTCCGGAAAATCCCGGTTGATAGGCAATGTTTTTTCAAGAAAGGCTCGCGATAGCGGATAATGCGAGCCTGACTAAAACGCTCCCTAGGCTTCGAACACAATAACTGCCCATAGGCCGGCAGAATTATGCACCATGACTTTATTACTCAAATACCTCGCTCTTTGCTTCTTTAGAAATAATCCCCTCGATTTAATGCCGCCCAAATCCTTCATGTGGAAGGTGGTGGCTTTCTACCTGATTTCCGGCATCGTCGTCGAAAGTCTGATCGCCGATCCCGCCGACGGTACGCTGGAAGTGTTATTAAGAACCTTTATGGCGTTCACCACCATCGGCGCATTCTTGCTGATGACAAAAAAATGGCGTTTATTCAATCAGGTATACACGGCCATCTTTGTCTGCGAAAACTTTATCATGACGCTAGCTATCGGCGGAGAAATACTGGATTACGTGATGGTGATGCAACACTGGGAACGTCGGGAGGAAATATCCATTGCCGTCGCGGTGTTGTTGGTGGCTTGGTATATCGCGATCGTCAGTTATATTTTTCGGCAGTTTTTTGCCTATCAAACCAGTCGTAGCGTGATTTCGGCGTTCAGCTATTTCGTGTTGACTTACGGGCTGCCGATGATGTTTATGGATATTTAATTCAGAAATAGGGGATAGCCAGGCTATCCCCTTGAATGCCTGCCAGTTAAACTTTAGGCATTTGCCGCAGCTTTTCGACCACTTTATCGCCGAACTCAACAGTGCTGATCATCGTCACGCCGCTGCCGGGTTTGGACAAATCGGCGGTGGAATAACCGTCGGCAAACACTCCCTGCATCGCCGCCCAGACGTTTTTCGCTTCCGCTTCCATATCGAAGCTGTTTTCCAGCATCATTGCCACCGAACCGATCATCGAATACGGGTTAGCGATGTTTTTGCCGGCGATATCCGGCGCCGAACCGTGCGAGGGCTCGTAATAGGCTTTGTCGGGACCGATGCAGGCCGATGGCATCAAGCCCAAGGAGCCCAAAATGCCGCCGCCCTGGTCGCTCAAAATGTCGCCGAACATATTTTCCATCACCATCACGTCGAACTGGGTGGGTTTCAGGCACAGCGCGGTAGCGGCGGCATCGACTAGCATATTCACGACTTGTACATCGGGATATTCTTTAGCAACTTCTTCCATCACTTCATTCCACAACACGCTGGATTTCAGCACGTTGCTTTTATGGATGTTGTGCAGCAATTTTCGGCGCTTGCGGGCCAGTTTGAACGCTTGCTGCATGATTTGGAAAATTTGCGCTTCGTCGTATTCCAGCGTTTCGCGGACATAGCGCAAACCGGCATCGTTGACGCCCATTTCTTTCTCGCCGAAATACAGGCCGCCGACCAATTCGCGGACGATCATCAAGTCGATGCCTTCGCCGATGATTTCCGGCTTCAAAGGCGAGAAATGCGCCAGGGATTTTGGCAGCGACACCGGCCGGAAGTTGGCGTAGGTGTTGTAACGGCGACGTAGCGGCAACAGCGCGCCGCGTTCCGGCTGCTCGTCGATAGGAATACGCTTGGAGTCTTCGTGACTCAAACCGATCGGGCCTTTCAAAATTGCATCGGCTTCGTCGCAAATGGCTTTGGTTTGATGCGGAAACGCCGAGCCGGATTCGAAATAAGC
>Ga0172378_10007451_pt1 | contig 10179 bp, 8 predicted proteins | sample GrowelOW332metaG_FD_119755 | JGI IMG/M metagenome (GOLD analysis project Ga0172378, IMG submission 119755) | Groundwater microbial communities from an aquifer near a municipal landfill in Southern Ontario, Canada - Pumphouse #3_1 metaG | ecosystem: Environmental > Aquatic > Deep subsurface >... | reverse complement strand
TATCCTCATTTTGAGGTGGTGGTGGTGGATGATCATTCCACGGACGGGACGGATGATGTCCTGCGGAGTAGGTTGTGCAGAATGGATAATCTGCGGATGGTCTCATCGGCAAGCAGGGGGAAGAAGTGTGCCTTGAGGGAAGGTGTCGCGGTTTGTCGCGGAAGCGTTATTTTGCAGACGGACGCCGATTGTGTGGTGCCGCCGAGGTGGGTGGAGGCTGTTGCCGCTCGTTTCTCGATGGGCGATTGTGACTTGCTGATTGGTCCGGTGATGATGACCGCCGCAAATGGATGGGAGTCTGTCCAGTCTCTGGAGTTTCTGAGTCTGGTCGCTTCGGGAGCGGGAGCGGCTGGCATTCGTCATCCTATTTTATGCAACGGGGCCAATCTGGCCTATACGAAAGACTTGTGGTGTCAGGTTGCTGCGCATCTTCGCTCTGACTGGGTTTCCGGAGATGATATGTTCTTGCTTTTGGAGGCAAAAAGGCGGCGGGCTAGAATCGTTTTTTTTAAATCGGAGGAGGCGATTGTCAAAACTTCCCCGAGTCCTACGCTGGGAGCTTTTGTGCATCAACGTCAGCGGTGGTCATCCAAGAGCGTTGCCTATCGAGATGTGGAGGTTATTTCTGTCGCTGTCTGTGTGATGTCCATGTCTTTGCTTCCGCTTGTCTGTTTGTTGTCCGGTAAATTTGTTCTGTTTTTTGTTCTGGTATTCCTGAAGACGTTGATTGACTTTCCCTTTTTAAGGAAAGCGGCTCTTTTCTTTTCCTTACAGGACTTGCTGCGGAAAGTTCCGTTTGTGGAGTTTTTCTATCCTTTTTATGTTGTTTTCTGTGGAGTGTCCGGTTGGTTCAGGAAGAAGAGTTGGTAGAATGTCATTTCTTGGAAATGCCAATCCATTAACAGACGAAGTTGTGCGTTTATAATTCTCCCTTCCATCTGTTGTCATGTATTTCAATGTTTTATTTTTTTGACGATTACTAAACAAAAAATACTGCGCGATTAAATTTGTTCTTTATTTTTGTTTGGAGTCAAAATGGTTGGGAATATTGCATGTGGGATTTGTAAATAAGTATTGGCATATAGAGGAAATTGATGTTAATCCCATTGGTTCATATAGAGGCTCGAAATGATAATTTATATAAGTGAATATGAAGCAGGTGATATTTATAGTTGCAATCATGCTGTTTGGGGTTGCTTGTGAAGCACAAACTTTAACGTATAGCAATCCTCGATTATGGTATCGTAATGCCAATAAGGCAGGAGAAAAGGACTTCGACGTGTTCTACTTATTGCCTACGTGCGTTTGGGATAGGATTGACTCAGTGGGAGACACCGTGTATTATGCCGATCCGCTACTCTCTAGCGACAGATTGGCCATGTTGCCTTCATTTGAACTTGCCGAACGTATTTTTGGTGAGGATGCGAATTTCTATTCTCCATACTATAGGCAATTGGCACTTCAATCTTGGCGTTCTGATTCTCTCGTATCATCAAGGTTCCATTACTCATTTGCTGATGTGAAACGCGCTTTTGACTATTACATGGACAATGTGAATCAAGGACGTCCGTTTGTGCTGGCAGGGTTCAGTCAAGGGGCAAAATGTGTGGTTGAATTGTTGAAGAATCTTACTGCGGACCAGTGTAGACAGTTGGTGGCCGCTTATGTCATAGGATATAAGGTGACGGCATCCGACACATTGAACCATAAGCAGATTAAACCTGCGGTTGGCGAAAACGATTTTGGAGTTACGATTTGCTATAATTCGGTGGCGAATACAGATGCCATCTGTTCCGTACTCGCTCCTAGCGCAATCTGCATAAATCCGGTTAATTGGACGACGTCTGCTGAGGCGGAGATGTTAAATGACTCCGTCTCTGTCTGTGTGGACAAACAGTATAATGTGTTGATTGTAGATGGTGCGGATGCGAATGACTCTTATGTCAAGTCGTTAGACTTTTTATTCAAAAAAGGCAATTATCACCTTCAGGAACTTAATTATTATCATGAGATTCTCTCGAAAAATATAAAAGTTCGGTTCTGTTCCTTTAAATCGAGACAAAACAATGACCGCCGGTGAGATGGATAGCGTTGTTTAGTAATCTTCAAAAAACAACTTGTGACGGTCTGACAAAATGCCGTAAGTTTATCTTTTTATCTCTTGTTAGGGGAAATTTGTTTGCGCTGTTGCCTACTCTCCTGGATGTACAGTATCCCCCCTCCTCTGCGGACAAAGGCGAGTGTTCGCTTACCCAAAAAGCGACGTTTTGAATATATCCGGTTCATCATAGATCTTTCTTGATAATATATAAGTGTTTGACATGACGTGCAACCGAAACCTTTATATCCCTTGCGTTTTTCAAGGTTGTTTTTTGTCTTATTCCAGAGAGATTCTTGTGGCGTGGATTGTCTTCTCTTTCAGAAAAACGGAAGCAGACTTTCTGAACTTCTCCACCGATTCGGTGGTGAAAAATTCACAATTGTTGCCTTTGGTTATGAGCGATTCCATGTCTGTGTGTCTGTCGAGGTAATCTTGTAGGCTTTGTGCCACTATTTCGCCTTGTGCCACTATTTTGGTTCCTTCCGGAACATATTTTTTTATCTTGGGAAGAAGAAGAGGGTAGTGGGTACAGCCAAGGATGATGGTGTCGATCCGGCTATCTTTATCCAACAATTCATCCAAATATTTTTTCACAAAATAGTCGGCTCCGTCGGAGTCGTATTCGGTGTTTTCGACCAGAGGCACAAAGAGGGGGCAAGCTTTTCCGCTGACTATGATGTCCGGATAGAGTTTGCTAATCTCAATTGGATATGATTTCGATTGGATGGTGCCTTCCGTCCCTAGTATTCCGACATGGCGGGTTTTTGTCAGGTTCCCGATCTGTTCTACCGTTGGTCTGATTACACCTAGAACTCTCATATCCGGATTCCACAATGGAAGGTCTTTGGTTTGGATGCTCCGCAGGGCTTTGGCCGAAGCCGTGTTGCATGCTAGTATGACAAGAGGGCAGCCCATGTCAAACAACTTTTTTACGGATTGTCGGGTAAATTCGTAGACTACGTCAAACGAACGAGTGCCATAAGGAGCGCGAGCGTTGTCGCCCAGATACAGGTAATCGTATTGGGGCATAAGAGACCGCATCTTTTCCAAGATGGTGAGGCCTCCGTATCCGGAGTCGAAAAGTCCGATAGGACCCTGCTGCGTTGGGAATTGTTCCATAAGACCTTGCTGTTGAAAATCCGTAACTTTGGTTATAAAAGAAAGTTCACAAAGATTCAGATAATCTTTGTGAACTCCAATATGTTTTGAATATATTCTTCTTTATTTCACTCCAATCTTTTTCTTGATGAGAGGAGTGACGTCGATAGCCTGCTCTGACTTGTAAAGAAGGTTGTTCACATCGTAGATGTAAAGGAAGCCGTTCTCTGCACCCACTTCGTCAATCGCCCTACGGATCTTATCTCTCAAAGGGGCTTGTAGCTCTTCTTGTTTTTGTTGCAAAGAGGCCTGGGCCTGTTGGTAGTAGTTCTGCATTTTTGTTTGTAATGTCTGCAGCTCTTCCATTCTGCTCTTCTTTATTGTTTCGTCGAGAGAGTTTTCGTTTTGTTTGTACTCGGCAAGTTTGCGGTTGAACTCCTCTTCCATTCTCTTGATCTCGTTCTCGTGCTGAGCGCTTAGCTTCTTGAGTGTTGAATCAATGGTTGCGGCCTCAGGCAGAGAGAGGAAAAGACCTTGAACGTCAAGGTGTCCTAGCTTAACCTGTGTGTTTTGAGAGAATGCGATAAATGGAACCGCAAGAAACAATGTGATGATTACTTTCTTTAGCATGATGATTATTTTTCTTTTTTGATTGTACAAATATAAATATTTAGGGATGGAAGGGACCTTGCCTCCCTTGTTTTTATTTTGCGTAGCCTAGTTTTGTTAGAACCTCGTCGCTGATATCGCTTTTTGCCGAGTAGTAGACGATGTTCATGCTGGATGATTTGTCGAATACCATCTGGTATCCTTTTGCTTCGGATACATCTTTGATGGCTACATAAATCTCGTCCTGGATAGGTTTCATCAGAGACTCTCTCTTCTTGTAAAGTTCACCTTGAGGACCGAAATATTTACGTTTCAGTTCGTTGGCTTCCTTCTCTTTCGCCACTATCTCGTTCTCTTTCTTTACCTTCATCTCGTCAGAAAGGAACACGACCTCTGTCTGGTAGTTCTTATATAGGTTTTTAGCCTCCTCGTTTTTGGCCTCGACCTCTTTCTGCCATTTTGTGGAGATTTGTTTTATCTGTTCATTTGCGGATTCGTACATCGGTATATTTTTTAGAATATACTCCATATCGACCATGGCATACTTTTGGGCCGAAACTGTGATTGTTCCGAAGAACGCAACAATTGCGAATAATAATACCTTTTTCATATTCATAATAGTTTTAAATTTCTAATTAAGTTTTTGAACCGCAAGGGAACGGATAAAGTTCGCAAGACGGATTCGCAAAAGTAAATAAAAAATCAGATATTACGTTAAAATTCTTGACCTATGACAAGGTGGAAGTTGCTGCCTCCCTCGTTTGCGACGTAAGGATTGTCGAATCCGTAACCGTAGTCTACTCCGATCAGTCCGATCATAGGCAAGAAGATTCTGACGCCGGCACCGACAGACCGTTTCAGGTTGAATGGGTCAAAGTCGTTGAATTCGCTCCATGCGTTACCTGCGTCCATGAAGGTGAGCAGATAAATGGTGGAGGTTGGTTGCAGCATAAGCGGGTAGCGCAGTTCCAAAGATAGCTTTGTATAAAGGTTACCCATGGTGCGGTTCTTGCTGTCGCGAGGAGTTAGAGATCCGTTTCCGTATCCTCTCAGTCCGATGCTGGTGGTAGCGTAGGTGCTGCTTGATCCTGTCATTCCGTCACCTCCCACGTAGTAGCGTTCGAATGGAGAGCGTCTGTCTTTGTCGTAGTAGCCTAAGAAGCCGTATTCGACGCGAGTCATCAATACCAATTTCTGATCAGAGGAGAGCGGCGTGAACAGTTTTGCTTTGAACTCCGTCTTGTAGTATTCCACCCATCGGTATAGCTCCTGTTGCATGTCCAGGTAGTCTGTGTAGTCTTCTCCAGACACGTTCGATCCGTCACCATATTTTGCGATTTGGGCCTTCAGTTTGCTGTTTTCTCCCTTGAATGCGGAATAGGGAGGTGTGGCCTGTACGGACAAGGAGAAGGACGACCCCCTTCTTGTGTAATAAGGGTTGTCTATTGAGTTTCTGCTCAATGTGACGCCGAAGCTCAGGTTGTTGGCTTTTCCTGTCTCCAAATCGAAGTAAGACCAGTTCTGAAGGTCATAATGGCGGTAAGCCAATTCGTAATAGATGGAGAAATAGTCGTCTGGCCAAGGCAACCGTTTTCCTAGACCTACTGCACCTCCTAGGGTAGTGATATACTTGTCCGGATCGGAAGCGTATGCGTAGCTTGCGTCGTAAGAGCTTCCGCTGTAATAGTTGTTACTGTATATGTCCGAGTAGTAGGAACTGTTTACTCCTGTCTGGTGTGCCCAGAACAGTGAGGTGGTCAGTGAAGTTGGTCTGCTGCCGCCTAGCCAAGGCTCGGTAAACGAGATGCTGGCCGAGTTGTAGTAGCTGGCGTTTGTCTGGAAGGAGAGGGATAGTGTCTGTCCGTCGCCTTGTGGCAATGGATGGTATGCCTCTTTCTTGAATATGTTCTGGATGGAGAAGTTGGTGAATTTGAGTCCCAAAGAACCGGTCACACCTGTCTGTCCCCAACCGAAAGAAAGCTCCACTTGATCGTTCCGTTTCTGTTCCAGATTGTAGATGATGTCTACTGTACCCTCTTCCGGATTTGGAACCGGACGGATGTCCATCTTTTCAGGGTCGAAGTGACCTGTGGCGGCTAGCTCCCTGGCCGAACGCTGAAGGTCTGACTTGCTGAAAAGTTGTCCTGGCTTGGTGCGTAGCTCCCGACGTATCACGTTTTCATAGACTGCTGTATTTCCGTTGATGACTACCTCGTTGATGGTAGCCTGCTTTCCTTCGTAGATACGCATCTCCATGTCGATGGAGTCTCCCTCTATGTTGACCTCTACGGGGTCTACGTTGAAGAAGAGGTATCCGTTGTCCAGATAAAGGCTGGCTACGGCGTCGTCATCTACCATCAGTCTTTCATTCAGGAGTTTCTGGTTGTAGACGTCGCCTTTCTTGATGCCAAGCACTTTGTTCAACACGTCGCTTGCGTAGATGGTATTGCCCACCCAATATATGTTTCTGAAATAATATTTTTTTCCTTCGTATACTTTCAGATAAATATCTATTCGGTTTTCTTTATAGTTGGCGATGCTGTCGCCAATTAGTTCCGCATCGCGGAATCCCTTTTCGTTAAACTTGTCTATCAGTAAATTTTTGTCGTTGGCATACTCTTCGCGAACGAATTTCTTGGATTTGAAGAAGTTACGCAGTTTGCGTTCTTTTGTCTTCTTCATGGCACTCTTCAGCTTGGTGTCTTTCACCTCTTTGTTGCCTTCGATATAGATGCGGTGCACCTTTACCTTGCCTTTTTTCTCCACATTGACATCTACGATGACTTGGTCGGGGTTGTTTTTGTCGTCGCGGAGTAAAATCTCCACATTGGCATTCTCGTATCCGTCGTTCTCCAGTTTCTTTTTGATCAGCATTTTGGCCCTATCCACTTGGTTGGGCGATATTTGATTGCCTTTGCTCAATCCGACACCCGACTCCAGATCTTCTTTCTCCTTCTTCTTCAGTCCGTTGAAATTGATTTCGGATATGCGGGGACGTGGCTTGAGATTAATCTGTAGCCAAACTTTGTTGCCATCTACTTTTGTAGCGTTAATCTTTACGTCGGAGAACAATCCTTGTTTCCAGAAACGCTTGATGGCCCGCGAAAAATCGTCGCCAGGCATCTTGACCGTCTGTCCTTTTCTTAGTCCGGAGTAGTTGATAATTACGTTTTTGTCGTAGTTGCCAGCTCCCTCAACGGTGATTTCTGCTATCACATACTCTTTCGGATTAAAGGTGTATGTTATGTTAGGCACCTCCTCTTTGGTGGTTCTCAGTGCCGATGTGTCGCCGGAAAGAGAGTTGACCATGGAGGAAAGTGAATCAACGACTCTTGACAGGGAGTCTGAGACGGAAGCCAATGAATCAATGTTGGTGTTCGTTTTTATGATTGTTGAATCAACGGAGGTCTTTTGTATGGCCGACGAGTCGGTTGCCATATTTCCCGTTTGGGCAAATATGGAGGTTGTGATTACTCCTAAAAGTATGGTGCAAAAAAAATGCCGCATGTTAATTTCCTGTTATTTTGATATCTGTTCGCTTGTTTTTCCAAATCGTCTCTCTCTCTGCTGGTAGTCTACGATGGCCTCGTAAAACTGCTCCTTCTTGAATTCCGGCCAAGGTATGTCCGTGAAATAAAGTTCGGAATAGGACAGTTGCCACATCAGGAAGTTGCTGATGCGGAGCTCGCCGCTGGTGCGGATTAGCAGGTCCGGATCCGGAATGCCTGCCGTAGTCAGGTAGTCGGAGAATGTCTTTTCGTTAATCCCGGAGGTCTCTATCTTGCCGTTTTTTGTGTCTTCTGCAATCTTCCTGACCGCTTCAATAATCTCCCAACGGGAAGAGTAGCTCAAAGCTAGGATAAGTTTCAGTCCGTTGTTTTTCTCCGTGTATTTCATCGCTTCGGAGAAGTTCTTCTGCGTCTTCTCCGTCATACGTTTCATGTCGCCTATCATCATCAGCCTCACGTTGTTCTTGCTGATTTTTTCTATGTGGGTTCTCAATGCTTCGGAGAGGATCTCCATCAGCGCGTCCACCTCTTGTTGCGGGCGGTTCCAGTTCTCCGTAGAGAAGGCATATAGGGTCAGATATTCGATGCCCAACTCGGCGGCGGCTTCTGTCACCTTGTCGACGGAGTCGACTCCATGCTGGTGTCCAAAAATTCTATCTTTTCCTTGTTTCTTAGCCCATCGTCCATTCCCATCCATGATGATGGCTATGTGCTTGGGCATCTTATCTTTGTTGATCTGCTCCTTAAATGTCATCTGTAATGTTTTATCTGAGTTCTGTACATCTTCCTCTCTTTTTGATGATATCCATGCTTAGATATATGAATGCGAGAGAGTACCAATCGTTATTTTTTATAGAAGAATGTCCTAAGTTGTAGGGGTCGTCGAGAAACTTATTGTAGGAGTTCGTCACGTCGAAGTCGTCCCTGAACAGCTTCCTCATCGACCATTCTATACCAATATTGAACCGGTCGAGGAATTTGTATTTGTATCCTACTCCGAAAGCGAGGTGGAAGGCATATGCGTTCTTGTCGCTTTCCTGGTAAATGGCCATGCCGGGACCTATCAGTACGTAGGGAGTGTGGCATTTGATGGTTTTGTCCCATGATTGAGTGCCGAACTTGAAGAAGTTGAGTTCGTATTGTAAACCAAAGTCCCAGAAGTCACGTTCGAATTTGGCTTGTTGGTCGTCTGGAAATTTATTGTCGAAGTTTTCGGTGTTTCCGGAAACGGTAGCCTTTGCAAGGTCTAGTTTCAATACCGAACGGGAATTGATTCTTGCTCTGAACAATCCTCCTATCGTTGGGTGGTTTTCCACAAACGGGGTCGTGGAGTTGGCGTCGCCATTATAGTATGAAACGCCTCCTAAAACTCCTATTTCTCCTATGTATTGAGCATTCGATATGCCAAAAAAGAAAATTGAGAATGTCAGGACGAGATAACATTTTATGATATTGTAATGCATGTTCCTTCCTTTTACGGAGACTTTCAAAGCAGGATTAAGGACAAAGGTCAGAATCAGCTTCCAAAATCTCATTTCCATTTTTAATCTAACGGAGAACGGAAAACATTATTTTACACACTCCGTTATTTTTGGCAAAAGTAATCAATATCTCCGATATAAATGTCACTATGGACTGTGCATGAATCCTATTTAACAAAATTTACTACCTGTTTTCTGCCGCTAATGACGTATGAATCAGCTGGACAATTAAATTCCGGATTGGTGTATGCGAAGAGTTTTGGTGAAACGAAGGATAGCCTTGTCTCCCGGAAGTGGAGGCATAGTACTTATAAATGTAGGGATATTATTTATTTCTTGTTGACAAGTATTACGCCTAAAATGATGAGGATAAGTGCGATGGGTTGGTCCCACATCAATTTGTCTTGCCCGAGAAGAATGGAGGTGACGGCCGCAATCAGAGGTGCAAGGTAGTTGTATGTGCCGTAGATGGAGGGAGATAATGTCTTTATGCCGACTGGAATCAGCAGGTAGGGTATGACGGTCATGAACACGCAGATGGAGATGCAGATGGCCCATATCCCGACAGAGGCTTGCCCGTGAAGCAGGTTGGATTGAGCCATGGGGCCTATGCCGAAAACCAGGGTGGGGATGCTTCCGCTGAGGAAGGTCCATTTCATGATGGTGAGAGGCTTGTATCGTCTGGATACACCTTTGATGGAAACTAGATAAACCGCATATATGGCGGAGGCTCCGAACACTAGCAGGTCTCCGCTCATGTGCCCCGGATGTCCTGCCGTAGAGTGCTGGGGCTGCATCAGTATGGTCAACATGGCACCGCCTAGTCCGCATAGGAGTCCGACGACCTTGGCCCTGGTGAATTTCTCTTGTTTTAGGAAGAAAAGGATCAGGAAGATGATTACGGGGGTGGAGGTGTTTATGATGGATGCGTCTATGGCCGATGTCTTGGCAATGCCTGCCACAAAGAGATACTGGAATGGATACATGAGAAATGCTCCTGCAAAAAGCAGGAAGTACAGGTCCCTCTTCTCCACTTGTTCTCCTTTTATAAAGATGGAGGCAAGCCAGATGACGACAACTCCCATCAACATTCTCCAGACAACGACTCCCGATGGCGATATGTATTTCGGGGAAACGGTTTGTATGGCGGAATAAAGTAGAGCTATCAGTATGACAGATACCAAGGAACTGACGTGTCCTTCTATTTGTTTTTTATTCATGAATAAAGTGCTTTTATTTTTGAGTTCCTTGATTTTAGGAACTGGAACATACAATAAAAAGGCTTTCTGAATGTACCTCTGTACATTTTTAACGAAAGCCTTTTTCCAAAATCAATCACAATTATTCGAGACAGTTGCCTTAATTAGAAACAAATGTTTTT
>Ga0172378_10007450_pt1 | contig 10181 bp, 20 predicted proteins | sample GrowelOW332metaG_FD_119755 | JGI IMG/M metagenome (GOLD analysis project Ga0172378, IMG submission 119755) | Groundwater microbial communities from an aquifer near a municipal landfill in Southern Ontario, Canada - Pumphouse #3_1 metaG | ecosystem: Environmental > Aquatic > Deep subsurface >... | reverse complement strand
GGAATATTATCTACGATAATCATCTCGTCCATCCCCTCGCTGTCAAAGGTTGTCATCTTGAATTCTTGTGGCTGCAGAAATTCCTTCATGAATTTTACCCATCGTTTAGGTGTCTCTAATAGTCCCTCACGGTCTGGGTTTTCACCAATTTGTTTCAACAGGAAATACATTAGTATCTCCGGTTCCATTTGCTCTAAGATAGACCGTTCTGCTCTACCTAATTCTAATACTATATCATCGTTCGATTCCGAGCGAGCGGGTACGCATAGCTTAGCTTCTTGATACACCATGTTATTAACCGCTGATTTTATTATCATATTCCCTTCTTCGTGTCCCATAACATTACTTGCATTCTTAAGCTCAATTTAACATTCAATTCCATGGCTAATTTAGCCACTTCCGGAGCAGCTATCCATTGCTGGTTACGACTATATCCGGCAGGCATCAACCAGATCTTATCCTTATGGTCTTTGAATAACCAGTCAAAATCTGTTAATAGCTCCTTTTTGTCTTGCTGTGAAGCGATGACGAATTTGAAACAACTTTCAGGTTCCTCGGCAATCATCTTCAAGGCCTCTAACTTGTAACGTTTTTCTTTCGAATTACCGCTGTTAGAAAGTTTGGGCGAACAGTTGTATTGTATAGGCCAGATTTCGTCCATGAAAGACTTAATGAGCTGGGTGCCGTTAGTCTCTATTTCAACGTACGGGTACATATCTCTTTCGTTGAGAAATTTCATGATATCATAGATCTGCTTTTGATATAACATCGTCTCTCCGCCTGTGAACACGATTCGTTCAATTTCTTTAAGCTTCGAGAAGTCTTGTATGATATCTTTCTCAAGGTCGAAATCATACGATTTTTTCATCTGCTCCTGAGTATCACATACCCACTGGTCACTTTCGCAATGGAGGTTGCACTTCTGAAACCTCATAAATAAAGCCGGATGACCTGCCGTTGGGCCTTCGCCCTGAATACTGTAAAAATGTTCTGCTAATTTAACATTCATAATCACTTTTTTAAATTGTTAATAAATCACTTTTTTAAATTGTTCTGTCTATGCCATTCATGAAAGTACATCTTTTGAAATTTCATGCACCTCCAGTCTATGATTTTCTCCATACATTGGCAATGAAAAAGAAAATCTTCTAATGTCTCACCTTTTAATAATATACCCGTCGCACAAAGTCCTGTACCTTCGAAATTGGGGCGGAATATACTTTTTTCGTGATTCACTCTACTATTTTTCATTAGAACATACTTTAGTCCGTTACAGGATACCACGAGGTATTTTTTCGCCTCCATTGGCATAGTTTGCTGTAGGTTTGAAAGCTTTTCCTCTTCTTTCTGGTACTCTTGTAGCTCTTCCTTTGAAAGTAGTCTTAGACGCCGTTTATTTACACTCATAATGTTGGCTTTTTAAAGATTATCGTTTTTTCGTCAATACGGCAAAGGATCCATTTCTTTAAGATTTTTCGCCCTAACGGGAGATGCTTTTTCGCTTCAACCTCTCTTTCAAAATCCTCTACCATCTTGTTGTTAATTAGTATATTACTCATAACATTTGCATTATTTGGTTGATTTCTTCAATGAACTGATCCATATCGTGAGCAACAATACATACGGCTCCCGCCCTTGTCATTTCTTTCTTGAAACGTTTTTGATACTTGCTTTCCGTATCCTTGCCTACTTTTACCTCTACGAATAGAGCCTTTCCATTTAAGCATCCTACAACATCACTGACCCCTCTATCCTCTTCAGCGATTTTCCTGTAAGTTTCATTCTTGGCGTCATAGACGCCCATCGTGTTCACTCTTACCGCCCAGCCGCCCGACAACTTAATGAAGTTCTTAACACCTTTCGTTAGGTTGTTGGCGGTCAAAGGAACTGATTTTACTTTAAAATTCATATTCGCGGTTTTTTTGTAAGATGTTCGAAAGCCATCAAAAAGAGCTGCCTTGCTTGTTCAGGTTGATAACATCCGAAATAATTATACTCTGTTCCTGCTATTAAATCCTCATATTCTAACGCTAAAACCTGCTTGTCTACCAACTTTACTTGTATAGGAAAAGGATACTGGAATCCGAATTTCTTTGATAAGACTTTTAGTATCCTATGTTCGAGAAACCGGTAGAAAGGCATCCATCTTTTAATAGGCGAACATAGATCATAAAGATAAGATTCTGCACTATCGTGCATTAAAGCTGAGAATTCTAGATTTGGTAAAACATAATCTTTACACTTCAAAGAATGTTCTGCTACACTATAGAATTTCCTCGTATGGCCTCCCCAGCGGCACTGATTCGCCAAGGCGTGAGCTATGTCTTCAATATGTACTTTGTTAGGGTCCAAATTGAAAACGTCAATCAATTCTCCTGTAAAGGTGATGATTTCTGCTCTTGGTATTAAGTTTTTAAGCCTAAATTTCATGTCGTTGGAATTAGGCGTAAAAATATAAATCACTGTAAGAGACTCCGGTACATTTCTTGGATGTACAACTGTTAACGGTTATGAATGAAAATAACGAAGTTATTGCCATAATCAAAACCAATACTTTTAATGTTTTTTCTTTTTTTGTCATTTCATTATAAAATTAAAAGATTATATAAATAAGCTAATTTTTCATACTTCTGTCTTCCAGAGACATACAACTCGCTGTCTCTTTCCATTGCCACGTGAAATACATTATGATTACCTTTCTTGTCGGGTTCTTTCGCGATGCAAATGAATAAGAAATTGTCTAATCCTCCCAAATCCATGTACCAAGCCGCCTGGCGGTCATAGTTCAAAGTATCAATAACTTGTATGAACTGCTTCACGTTACTTGAGGATGTTGTTTTAAGGTCCGCTCCCATTTTCATCGCTTGGTTGCAAAGATCATATTTGCACCGGGCAGGGAAAAGGAATTGATTTCCATTATAGCTGATACTAAAATCATCAACTAATAGCATCATCTGCTTGCTCATACTTTCGATATACATAGCCAGTAATCTATCATCACGCCCGGCATCTCTCATCCTTAGAGCCTTGTTCCACGTCACTTCGTCGAACACGATATCACCCCCTGAAGGATTGATTAATCGTCTCTCGGAATAGATGATATTCTCAGGCTCAAGGAGCATCCCGTCCACCAGGCTCCCGAAAGCAAAGATCTGCTCCATATTGGGATTGTTGAACGGGTCTACTCCGTTGATTAAGTCCTGCAGACGACCTAAATCGCTGTTAGATACATGAGTCAATATGTTATAATAATCGTCCATTAATAATCTACAGATTGAAATTCTATAGCTAATTTTTGCCAAAAATCGTGACCTTCTCTTGTATGAGAGAATATGATCACGTTCGCGAAACATTTCTCCCCTTTTCTTATGTTCGCTCTTTCTATCAATTTATCAGTAGGCTCTGGATCCTCCTCGATAGCTCTAATGAATTTTCGCTTTGCTTTTTTTTCTTTGAGAAAATTTTCAAGCGTTGGTTTGAATGTTACTTTGTTTTTGCTCATATCATTTTGCTCTTTGAGTTGTTTTCACCTCTTCAATTATCTTAATTCCCGGAATTTCTTCCTCGCAATTGGTAGCATAGAAATCCAATAGCCCTTGCAGCCAGTCAACGTATGTTGGAGTACCATCGCTGTTGAACAAAGGCTGTCCTTTCTTGTCTTTCTTGATGATCCCGGCGTATTTCGGGTGAATAAAGACGTTAAAGAACAGTTCGCTGATGATAGCGACAAAGTCCTGGGTATCGGCTTCGATAACTGCTCTCTTCTTTATATTACCTTTCGTCTCTATAGCTCCTGTCTGTAACTCCATTTGTGAACGGAACTCGGTTTGAAGTTGAGCAGCTTTAGCTTCCGATTCGGCTTTCTCTTGAGCAACTTTGAGGGCGGCATTATTCCTTTCCTCTTCTTCTTTCTTCATCTGCTCGGCGAGTTTCCTACGGGATTCCTCCGCAGCCTCTACTCCTGCCTGTAAGCTAGATTCCAATTCCGGAATTCTGTCCATCCAACCGTCCATCGTGGCCTTGCTCAACTTACCGTATTCTTCCTCGGCTTTTACATAGGTTAATTCTTTTTGAACATCCTCCGAGATACTCTTTACTTCTTGAAAAGGAAGACTGGATTGAATGAGTGTAGCATCAAACCAAGCGTCATATACACCTTTTAACAGTTTTGCGCCCAGCGAGAGGCGCTTTTTCAACACCTCTAGGTTTTCTATGGTTGCCGTCTGAAAAGCCTCAGACAGCTTGTTCTTTAAGGTAATATTCGTCTTAACGATACCCTCTGTATAATTTGTTCTAAAGAGACTACGAACACGGGATTTCTCTTGTTCTATGACACGCTTAGCTTCTATCGCCGATTGTCGCTCTTGTTCAGCTCTGAACTTGGCGTTAGCGTAAGCATCTCGTAGCAGCTTAACTCTTTCATATTCGTTACCGCTCACGCTGTTAGATATCTTCTTCTCGGGGTCCATTAACGCTTTTTTGATTTCGTCCAGGGGCGCTGTTATAGCTTTTCTCATTGACTCTACATACGTGAATGTGGTCCTTACTTTTACGAGAAGTTTTTCTGCTTTCTCGTCATCTTCATCTGTCTTGATCTCTTGAATAGAAGAAAGAGCTTTTGCCGCTCTATCACTCCTCACTTGCATTTCTTCAAAATTGCTTTCAAGAGTCGCCACTGAAAGCTCATCGATTAAAATAGGTAAATTTTTTTCCATTTTTTTGCTTAATATTTATTTATTAGAACATATCGTCTTCCGTTAAGTCTATTTTAGCACTGATTTTCGCATCATTTTGTTTTGATGCCTTTACAGGCTCCGGATCAGGGGTTGTTGCTACAGTTTCTACGGCGGGTTCCGGCTCGGATACATCTTCACATACCGCATCCTCGACTCCGGCAATGCTATTCACTCTTTCCGCGAAATCTTCCGGGTCCACGTCCGCGGTCTCGCCGGTCATTTCATTAATCTGGTCGTCAACATAGGAAGATCTCCCTGTACCTCCCTCTTTTGCCAAGGTGTTGTAGATACGTTTAACAAGCGTTTTTTTGAACGCCTGCGTCTCATCTGTGACCCACATAGGCGATTCTACTTCATAATCACCATATTTCCCTGCTTTGATTCTCTTTCCCTCTTTATTAGGCGTCACAGACATATAATCATTGTATGATTTAGAATAATGGTCACGAATTGAAAGTACTTCCTCTCGCTTCATCATGAATATACGACTGGTGCCGTTGATCATTCTCAATGTGGCGTAAACGGCTAATATCTGTTTACCTACAGTATTCAACAGTGGTTTATGGCGGAGTATCTGTATTTCTCCATTCACGATTTCATGCTCGAACTCCTCGCCGTCAAAAACACAAATAGGCTCGGCAAGATAATCTACTCCTTTAATCTGAGAGATCTGTTCCAAACGCCCTTTCCATCCTGGCATCCAAACCGCCTTACCTTTAAAAGGTATCAAATAACTCTGCCCGTCTTTGAGTGAAAGTCCAGATACTGCTAGCAGTATGAACGAAGAGTAAATACTCATCGGCGTACATTTCGCCAGCTGAGGACTCTCTGTAATAGTTTGTAGAAATAGTAGTTTTTCAGCATGGAACTTTAAATCTCCATCTTTTTTGCCAGTCGTCATCTCGTATGTGTTGATCCATCGCTGTTCAACCGCCGGTAGATCGACGATTTCGCTGGGATCTTTGCAGGAATTAAGCATCTGCGAGGTCAATGTTAAAGCGTCATTTTTACTCATTTTTGTTAAAATTAAAAGTTGTACAAATATATAATAAATAAACGAAACGTTTTGTTTTTTTAATCAAAAAAAACGTTCCAAATTTTTTTCTTTTATGATTCTGTGAAATTCATTGATTACTTTGGACTTGAACGCTATTTCAGCATTCTTATCCTGTATTTCGAGCAGGAGCGAGCGATTTCTTTCGCCCAACTCTTGTATTTCGTTTTTAAGCATCTTTTTTGTTTTCATAATATTAATTTTATAATTGCCCTTCGTCTGCAAAACTGTAATATCCGTCTTCGGTCAAAATGATTGAATCCAAAAGCTCAACATCCATCCAACCGCAAGCTTGTTTTAATTTCTCCACCATATTTATGTCATGCTCACTTGGTATTAGGTTTCCGGACGGATGATTGTGAAATAGAATCATCTTCGTTGCAAGATTGTCAATAGCATATTTTAATATAATACGAATATCAACAATTGTTCCAGTAATTCCACCCTGACTGATTTTGGCATAGCCAATCGTATTGCCAGCGTTATTCAGTAACAATACGAACACGCTTTCAAAAATGGAAATATCATCAAAGTAGAAGTTTCGAGCATATTCAGCTGCATCATTACTTGAGGATATCTTACCTTGTTTGAATTCTTTTTTAACGGCTCTGAGTTGATATTCAACAGCCGATTCTTTAAACTCTTTATATCTCTTTTCCATGACTTAAATAAATTCAAACACGTAATCCATTTCAAATCCATAATCTATGAGGACTTGCTCCACATCATCATAGCTCCCATTTACAAGAGCTTCATCTACTTCTGCCCTGATCTCATCATAGATGTAATCAGCATCCTCACCGTAATCTTTTTTTAGGATTTCTTTTGCGCTCATGACTGTATTTATTTAATTGTTATTGACTGTTCAATCTTTCCGTTATCCACTTGGGTCTTAATAACTGAACAAACAGTTACTTTTAGACTCTTTCCTTTTGTTCTTGTTGGTTTACCGTTGATAATCGGAATGAAATACGGATATAAACCATCTATTGGCTTTGCCGAACATCTAACATATATTGTTGTTTTTCCAAGTTGAGCAGTTGTAATACAATAATCAATATCTCCGGTGAATCCGGCATTGGTTAAGAACTGCAATTCTACGGTTTCGCCTTCTTTCACGATTTGACCGTTTTTGAGAAGTTCCTGCTTTTTTAATTCCTCGTTTTTCAGATACTCCAAATAAACCGGGTGTTTCTGAATTTGCTCTTGTATATCATAATCGCATCTTTCGACCGCCCACAAGCAGTAATTGAAGTCTTCTTTGATAACATTGTCGATCTTTTCTCCGTAATGCTTTCCGAACCAAAAATATCCGGTCGGACGTTCGACCTTTTCAGTTCTACAAAAATCCCGGCTTTGTCCTCTCAGATCATCTTCAATTTCTACATCCGGATAAAGCTTTTTGACTTTCTCTAAATCCATTGATATGTTCTTACGGTAATAGTACTTATGCGTTATGCTTGTCACATAACGATTACCGTAAGCATCTGTTCCATACGTCTTTTCGGAATCGTAGTTCCATAACGTATAGTACTGAGTGGCAAATCCGATTAATAGTTCCCTTGCTAATTCTTCAACCTTTACTTCTGCTTTCATTTTGTTTGTTTTTTTATTTGTTTTTTAATACTCTAAAGTTACAATATTATATATATAAAAACAAATATTTTTACCACTTTAACTAAACTTTAACATAATCTGGTGTTTTTCGAGTTATTTTTAACTAAAAAAGCGGCTTGCTCATCACGAGTTCGCCACTTTAAAGTAAAAAACAAACTTAACCTAAAACTACTTCTCTACCATGATTGTCTTATTTATGCAATCTATAATGCAGTTCGACTTCTTAATAACATATGCAACAAACCTACTTTCCTGTCTTAATGTCGGACGACAGATTGTACGATAAGAGAACGGCCATGTTACACCGTTGAATTTAATCGATCCATCTTTTAGATTTACGAGTGCGTGATAACGGACGTAACCAAAATCATCTTCCTCTTTAAAAACCATAACCCACTCGCCATCTTCTCTGCTTTCTATATCTTGATCCTTGACATAGATCATATCTCCATTTCTTGTATCATCCATTGGACGGCTAATTAATCCTTTTTCTTTATCAAAGACCAATCCTTTTTGATGTAGCAAATTTACAAATAACACTTCTTTTACCGGTTCCGATGCCATCAATACGATATCGCCCAGATTTAAGTTGTAAGATGTATCGACTTTTATCTCCCCTGTCATACTCATTTCAACGAGAGATGATATGGATCCATCTTTTAATTCTTTCAATAAAACGACTTTGAAACTTCCATTTTTGTGAAGTATGGTTATTGTTTCTCCTCTTTCCATGATATTAAAATATTAAAGGGTTATCACTCGGTTTTACCATATGGGTATCGTCTGGAAGCGCTTTAATCACTCCTGTTCCGGATCCTAATTCTCCTGTCGCGTAATCGAAAGTCTTATAGACTTCTGTCTCTACTGATACGACATACAACTTACCTCTCATTGTAGGGCTTTCCAATATGTCGCCCACTTTCACATCGTCGTTCTTAATGTTAAACGAATAGGCTTTTCCGCCTGGACCATTGTAACTGCATTTAATTGTTTTCATTTTTATTTTTTTTTAATTAATCATTAAAATATTCTCTCAATACGTTTTTCACTCTCTCTTCTATCGCTCGCTGAGTAGAAAAATCTACTTGGATCTCGTTTTCATCCTCGTTCATTTGATAAGCGCTGTTAAATTTCACTATATATAACTCACCTGCTACTTCATATTCATTAGGCATATACGGATAATAGCTTACTTCATTGTAGTCGACACAAACCTCTACTTCCAGTGATACCTCGAGATCGTTCACCTGGACCACGAACTCATCATCCTTAAAGTAGCCTCCATCAGGTTCCAGAGGAGATATGAAATTGATATCTAGACTTTTCATGTGAGTTATTCTTCTGTTATCTCGCTTATCTCAAATTCCTCGAAATGGCCTTCCCACTGAGAACAAATCAATGACCATTTTCCATATCGGTATTCCCGATAACCAGGACCCTCTTTATAGAACTCACTTTCACTTACAGCTTCATTGAGTTCTTTAATTAAGTCCTTATCATCAATGAGTTCGTGACTTTTGAAATCGTCGAACTCGTTTGAAACCACAACCGTTCGCGAGTTGCGTCCGTCCCAGTAGTTAAATCCTCTACACTCACCATAATAGGAGTTCTTTTCCTCATAATCCTTGACCCACTTTCGGATCTCAGCCTTTTTGTCTTCACTCAAGGCTACATTGTTTCCATCCGAATCCCAACCGCTCCAATATATAGAGAAGTCGTCTTGAATTTCTATGTAATCAGTTTCAAGACCGTTCAAAAATTGTTCTTTGATGGCTTTCAAACAATCATCGTATAAATCACAACCATGATTAAGGACCGACCAGTCTCCTGCATCGGTATGTCCTACCAGTTGCCCACTGTCATTGTATGTATCATGGATATACATATCCACTATTCGGCTTTCATGGATTGAGTACTTTACAACTTCGTCAATCTCATTAGCCTTTGTTAAAAATACTCTTTTTATTTTCATAATTGTAATTATTAAAATTGTAAATTGTAGTTTTTGATATCTTCAATAACCTGTAATGCTTGTTTGCTCAAAACAAAACAATCTCCTTCAACGCCACCGCGTGGAGCTGTATTATCTTTCTTAATTTTGTAGTTGCACGCTTTCAAAATGCTCGTGATATAGTGAGAATAATCTCTTAACGAGCGACCTTTAGAACCCCATTGTTTTGGGTAAATCCTATTGCCTATAATACGGCTGTTTACAAGCGCATAGTAGAAGTTTTTATGTACTAACCCTGCTTTTGTTAAAACTAACTTTTCAATTTTTGAGCTTAATTTAATTTGTTCTGTTGTCATAACTTTGTTTTTTTATTTTTTGATTATTACTAAAATAAATTATTCGGTTTTGAAGTGATCCGAAAACACTGTAAAATTAAAAAAAGCAATTATACAAAGAGGTAAGCGCACCTCCTGTATCTTCTATTGCTACTGTGTGCTGTGTAGATACTGCATTGTCGCCTAATATATAAGCGTACGTTACGATAATAAAACCGTTTACCAGCTTATGGCTTTTGTAAATCTTTACTGTTTTAGAAAATTCTTTTTTAGTCATTTTTGTAATTGCTTTCATAACTCTTGTTTTTTATTTTTGATTACTATTATCTATTTTTTTACTGAATTGATTATTTTTACTATCTCTAAAAATTCTCCGCTTGAAACGTATTTTTTTACGATTTTCAAAGAAACATCAAAGTTTCTAACTAAAAATTTGATGTCATACTCGCAAGCATCAGCTTTAGCAAAATTGAAATTTTGGCAGTGTT
>Ga0172378_10007449_pt1 | contig 10182 bp, 12 predicted proteins | sample GrowelOW332metaG_FD_119755 | JGI IMG/M metagenome (GOLD analysis project Ga0172378, IMG submission 119755) | Groundwater microbial communities from an aquifer near a municipal landfill in Southern Ontario, Canada - Pumphouse #3_1 metaG | ecosystem: Environmental > Aquatic > Deep subsurface >... | reverse complement strand
TCATCAAATGCTTTTTTGCTTTTAAAAACTCAAAAATGCGGTATTAATAATACTCTTATAATATATTTATTATTTAATATAACTGCTTCACTTTTTACTATACCTTTCGGAAAACTTTCAGATAAAATAGGAAGAAGGTCAATTATTGTCAGCTCATATCTTTTATATGGAATGGTATATGTCGGTTTTGCATTTTTTACTAAAACATATCAAGCAGCAATATTATTTATGATATATGGTGTTTATACAGCAATGATAAGTGGTACCGAAAAAGCCTTAATTGTTGAAATGTCACCAAAAAATTTAAAAGGTACTTTACTCGGGCTTCAAGGATTAGCTCAAGGAGCAGGACTTTTAATTTCTTCAATACTTGCAGGAATAATGTGGCAGTATTTAGGAGAAGATTCGCCTTTCTATCTAGGCGGAATAATTGCTGTTGTATGTTCTGTTTTAATGTTTATTATTTTGACAAAAAGAACAAAAAAGTTAGTTTAAATATATTAAAAACTCTGTTTAATCAAACAGAGTTTTTTTTTGTACTTATTTGTATCTTTAATGATAAAAATACAAATAATATAATTAATAATGGTTTTAAAATGGTTTATAGTTATAAAGGCTTAACAAAGTATAAAGTTGATTAAAATTTTTTAAACTGTTATAATTATAAAGATAAATATAATAAAAGAGGAGATATGATGAACACAATAATAGAAAATATAATTTCAAGAAGAAGTTGTCGTAAATTTACCGATGAAGAAATTAAAAAAGAGGATATCGATTTAATTTTAAAAGTTGCAATATATGCACCTAGTGCTAAAAATATTCAGTCGTGGCAATTTACAGTTATATCAGATAAAGCAAAAATTATTGAGCTTTGCAAAATAATTGGTAAAGTTTTAGATAGAGAAAATTATAATATGTATAATCCTAAAGTTTTAATTCTTGCATCAAATGAAAATGAAAATGAGTACGGTTTAGCTGATTGTGCTTGTGCGTTAGAAAATATGTTTTTAGCAGCAACATCAATAGGAATTGGTTCTTGTTGGATAAATCAATTAAAATTAATATGTGACGATATGGAAGTTAGAGACTTTTTAAATAAGATAAAAGTTCCCGCTAATCATACAGTATGGGGGATTGCGGCTTTAGGTTATCCTGATGGTAAAATGAAAAGTAATGAAAAAGACACTAGTAAAATAGTATTTGTTGATTAATTTATAATAAAAAAACAAGCTTTCAAAAAATGAAAGCTTGTTTTTTTGTATATCAAAAATAAAAATTAATTAGGTATTTTTCTTATATATATCATAGCGCATCTAATATTTCTGTGCCTTGCATAACTTTAATTTGTATTGTAACTTGAGCGCTTGTTGTTGTAGGTACATTAAATTCTTCATCAAAACCTATAGATGATGAATCATTAAGATACTCATAAGTTACATTAGCAGTTGATGGATTTACAACAATTGATACAAAATCAGAAATTGATAATGTTGGATGAGATAAAACATCAACATATAAATATGTTGCCATTCCATATTCATAATTTTGGTCAAGATATGTTGTTGAAGTAGATGAATAAGTATTTGAATTTATTTCAATATCTTTTATACTTTTACCCATAATTGATGCAGTTGCCAAATTAGACCACTGAGCATATAATGTAACATCTTCAATCATTATTATTGTATCATCTTCCGCGTATTCTATGCCAGTACCATCTGCTTGAGTGTTCCAACCAGTAAACATATTATTAGTTAAAGACATTGTTCCTTTGTCTTTTACAGTTGCAGTTGAACCGCTGTAATAATTTATTGAATCTAATGGTAAATTTTCAGTTGTGCCATTACCATCATATGTTACATTATAAAGTTGTTCAATAGGTAAATCGCCTCTTGTAATGTCAAAAACAAATTGAACAGAATAATTTGTAAAACCGCAAGCAGTAAGAACACAATCGTTAAATTCAACTGTTATTTGTGTTACACCATCTTCAACAGGATAATCAATAGATTCAAAATATGGTACAGTTGAACCACCTACAGCACCTACACTTGTAACTACTAAAGGATTTGTATATTCTGGTTTTGCAAAATTTTCAATAAAGAAAGATGACCTAAATGTTAAAGTATTGTATGTTGATAATAAACGTTTAAAATAATTTGCATTACTATTAACATTAAAACTTGTATATTCATTTAATGGTAAATCAATAAAAGTTACATCATCAATAGTATATATTGTAGTTCCTTGTTCAAATTCAAAACCCTCTTTAAAAGTATATTTAGGAAGTTCTAATGAATATTCTCCGAAAGTCATTGAAAATTCATCTAATTTAACCGAATTCCAATAACCAACATTCATTATAGGGGATACGCTTTGGCTTGGTGCGTCAATTTCGATAGGTTTTATATTTACCTTTTTTAACGAAGCATATCTTGGAAGTTCATTTTCAGTAACCCATTTAGCATATAAAAGTTTGTTTGATGTTATAACAAAAGTGCTACCTACTAAATAATCTGTTCCATTTCCATCGGCTGCAGAATTCCAACCATTAAAATATAAGTCATCACGCTCTAAATCTCCGGTATTGTCAAGTACCGTTACTGTTGTACCTGATGAATAAGTAGTTGCATCTTGTGGTGCTGTACCTGTTGTATTACCATTACCACTATAAACAACCGTACAATTTTCACTTGGCATAATGTCTTCTAAAATAGAACAGCCACTAAAAGATACTGCCATTAAACATAGCGATGCAATTATTAAAGTTGCAGTTGCTTTTTTAAACATAATAAACATAACTTTTTTCATAATTTAATTTTCTCCTAATTAATCTTATATTATTATTATACAAAATATTACAATAAAAAATAGGGGGTATTATTGTTTTTCTTTAGTATTTTTATCATCAGATACTTTTTCTTTTGAAGATTTTTCTTGTATAATATTTACACTTCCTTTAATACCTATGTCATTAAGTTCATCGGTAACTATTTTTTGTGTGCTGTCTGTAAAAGCGATATTGTCAAAATCTGTTTCTTTAATAACATCAATTGTAACATTTACAATAACATTTTCTGTAAGATATCCTTTATTACTGCAAAGTATAATATAGTTTTTTAATGCGTCATCAACATTTTGATTTTTCAAACTATTTAAATCTAATTGCTCTGCATCAGCATTTAAAGCTACAGTTTTAATTACTTTATCATTTTCGTTAAAATATATTTCAACTAAAGGATTAATATCAATAGTTATTACATAACTGCTAGTTAAATTTTTGTCGTAATAATTGTAAGAGAAAAAACTTGCAATGATAGTAAATATTATTGCAGAAAAAATTGTTGCAAACTTTTTAAACGAAAAATGAGCAGAAGAATGCTTATCACAAAGAATTTCAATGCAATCTCCTATATCATAGTTTTTATTTTTCACAGTTATTATTCCATAATTTTCAGTTATAACAGCTGCTTTATGTTTTTTAGTTTGTATAACTACGCCATTCATCAATTTTTGTCACCCAATTTTAAATATTCTTTTAAATATGGATAATCTCCCGTTTTTATTATAATTACTGCAATTAAATAATGTCTGTGATGTTCAAGTACTTTTTTAGATATTTTTAATTGTTTAATAATTTTTACAGCAGGAAGTGCTGTTTTTCTTTTTAAAGATGATAAAAGTTCTTTATCACTTGCAACTAAATCTGTAATTTTCATACATAATAGCTTGGTTTTTTGTGCCTTTGGCGAACTATTTTCTAGTTTTAAAAAATTTATATTATAAGGAAGACATTCTAATTTAATAGCTTCAATTTCTAATTTTAAAGGATTGTCAAAATAATCTGCTTTTAAATCTTCTATTTCAAATTCTTTTACATTGCCATCATTATCTGTAAATTCTAATTGTGAAAATGTTATTTCTTTATTATATTTTGAACTTTTTTGTAAATAATTTAAAAGTCTTCTTTTTATAACAAGTCTAGCAAAAGAAATAAAATAACCTTTTTCAGAATTAAATGCTAAAATTGCTTGATGAAAAGCTTGCAAGGCAACAGAAAAGAGGTCGTCATAGTTTTGAGAATGTTTGTATATAATACAATTCCCGATAACGGCCTTAATAAAAGGTGTATATTCTAAAATAATTTCATTAGCTGCATTTATATCTGTTTTTGCAAGCTCAATTCTTTTGTTTTCGATATTATTAATTACCTTTATTTAATAATAATATTATAACATAATTTATTGATTAAATAAAGAGTAAATTAATATTTATAACTTAATTTAAGAGCATCTTTAATATAAGAATCAATGCCTGTTAATGGATTATTTGATTTTAATATAAAGGTAAATAATAACATAAAAGAAATAGAAAAGAACATAATTGTACTTAAAAAAATTATATCTTTTTTTGTTCTGTTAGATTTATTTTTATTATTTAATAATATTAAAATTGTAAAAACTATTAACAAAAAATTTGTAATTATCATAATAACCTCTTTTTAATATTATTATTTATAATAATTTAATAATTATGTGTAATTTATTACAAAACAGTTTTAAAAAATGATTTTTTTATGTATAATATATGTTATGGAGCAAAGCGAAATACAAAATATAAATTATGCGTTGAAAAAGATATCATTCGGCGATACATACGGTATAGACATAATCTATAATACCATTGGCGGTAGAATGCTGTCAGTGGCTATAGGTGTAGTCAAAAATCGTCAAATTGCAGAAGATGTTGTTCAGGAAAGCTTCATAAAAATTATAGAAAAAATAGATAAATTTTCACAAGGCTCAAATGGATATGCTTGGATTTGTAAAATAGTTCAAAATACAGCTTTAAATAAATTAAAATTTTTAAAGTTACATGTTACTGAAGATATTGATGAGTTTTATAATTTAACCAATAGCGAAAATACTGAAGAAACATCTCAAAATAATGTAATGGCACAAAAAGCTTTGCAAACATTAGATGAAAGACAGCGAAAAATAATTTATTATAAATATTATATGGATATGTCAATAAGGGATATTTCAAAGAAGTTAAAAGTTTCTCAATCTACTGTACATAAAGAAATTATCTCTGCAGAAGAAAAAATGAAAAAATTTATTACATAAATGTAGGACAAAATAGCAAATCAGATTGTTGTAATACTGAGGATGGGAATGTATAGAAAAAATAAGGATATAGAAAAAATGCTTTTTGGTTATGCCGAAAGCCATAAACCCGAATTGAAGATAACAGTACCTGCAAAAATAAAGTTATCTGATAAACGACGTAATAATAGCGTGTTTAATTTTAATAAAATCGCTAAAAACGCCGCTGCGGTTGTTTGTATTCTTTTTGTTATTATATTTAGTTTCCAAATGTTAGTATTTAAAAATAACAATGTGACTAATGATGCTTCAAATGAAATTGAAACAAAAACATATTTGCCATTTGAACTCAAATTAACAAAAGCAAATGATGTTGACATACAACAATATGCACCGTGGGTTTCAAGTTGTTTAACTTATGATGTATATAAATATAGTAAAAGAGATGATGAAACAAGTATAGCAATTATGTATTATATTTCTGCGAGATATAAAGCAGAAAACGGTTTTGCAGAAATAAAATTTTATATTCAATTAACTTCAGAGAATTATAGTAAAGTATATTATTTTCAAAATATTGAAAACTTTGACTATTATAATGATATTAAAATTAATAATTCTTCTGAATATTTAAATGGCGAATATGTATCGAATGCTTTTTATGAAGTTAACGATATTAAATATTATATAGATTTAATGAGCAATTCTAATTCTGCGTTTGATGAATTTTTAATGGAAGTTACTAAATAATAAAATGAAGTATTGATATAAATTTAAAAAAGAGGTAGAAATTTGAAAAAATTAGTTTTTATATTAATAATAGCTTTAGTATCTATAACATTTGCAGGTTGTAGTAATAAAAATATTTCTAATTATGTAGATAGAGACGAGATAGGTTATTGTGGTTCATCTCCTTATTTACCATATTTTGAAAGAGGTGAAGTTTATAATAGAATAACTGAATCACCATTTTTAAATGTTGAAGATAATGCGAAATCAAATATATCATTAAATGCAAATACAGCATCATATTCTATAATTAGGAATGCTATTTTAAATCACAGACAAGTTGATAAAGACTCTGTTAGAACTGAAGAAATGATAAATTATTTTTCATATTCAAGCTATGAAGAACCTACAGAAGGTTTACCTATTAAACTTAATTACGGTTTATTAGATTGCCCATGGAACGATGAAAATAAACTTTTGACTATTGGATTAAAAACAAAAGATATAGAATTTGAAGATACTGAAAATAATTTAGTTTTTTTAATTGATGTATCAGGTTCTATGAAGGGAACAAATAGATTAGATCTTTTACAAGAAGCATTTTTACTATTAATTAATAATTTAAAAGAAAATGATACAGTATCTATTGTTACTTATTCGGGTAATACAAAAGTAGTAATAGAAGGCGAAAGCAATAAAGATAATTTAGCAACTGCTATCAATGAATTAACATCAGGTGGATCTACTGATGGCTCAAGTGGTATAAATTTGGCATATGAAACTGCATTAAAATATTTTAAGGAAGATGGTAATAATCGTATTATTCTTGCTACTGATGGTGATTTTAATGTGGGAACAACTTCAATTGATGATTTAAAAACTTTAATTAAAGATAAAGCTAATCAGCAAAATATATACTTATCTGTTATAGGCGTTGGTGCAGGTAATTTAAATGATAGTACTATGGAAACTTTAGCAAATAATGGTAATGGTAATTATGCTTATTTAGATAATTTAAATGAAGCACAAAAAGTTATGGTTGACCAATTAAATGGAACAATGTTAACAGTTGCGAAAGATACAAAGGCACAAATTGAATTTACATCAAAAGTACTTAAATATAGGATTATCGGTTTTGAAAATCATATGTTAAGCAATTTAGAATATGAAGATTCTACAACAGATGCAGGCGAAATTGGTTCAGGATTATCAGTAACAGCGGTTTATGAAATAGTTTTATCAGATGATGTAACTAGTGATGATAAATTAGCCGTCGCAAATGTAAAATATAAAACACCAGATAGCGAAGAATCTGAATTATTAGAAATTTCAATTGATGTTAATTTAACTGAAATGGAATTAGATAGGGCTGAGGATGTAAAATTTATTTCTGCAGTTGTTGAATTTAGTTTAATACTTCGTAATTCTTATTATAAGTCAAATTCAAAAACAAGTAATGTAATTGAAAGGCTTGAAAGTTTAGATTTAACAGAAGATAAATCTAAACAAGAGTTTTTAACATTAGTTCAAATGTACGAAAATAATTATTAAAATTAATTATTAAAATAATAAAATTTAGCCCCGCATTTTTTAAATGCAGGGCTTTTTTTATTTGTTTTTATTGCAATTAGGACAATATCCATATAAACATAATTTATGTTCTTCTATTTTATAATTGGTATTTTGTTCTAAAGTTTTTTCATATAATTCTAAAGGACAGCTGTAAATTGTAGTAATTTTTTTACAACCTTTACATATTAAATAATGTCTATGTCCTGCTTTGTTATATTCGTAGTAAGCTTTACCTTCATTTAAAAAATCTAGTTTACTTATTATCTTTTTTTCTTCCATTGCCTCAATAGAGCGGTAAACTGTTGATAAGTTTATAGAAATATTTTTTTCTTTTAGTTTTATATAGATATCATCAACTGATATTGGTTGTTCTTCAATAAATAGAATATCTAAAATAGCAATTCTTTGTGGTGTATTTTTTAGTCCATTATTTTTTAATTGTTCTGTATAAATATTTTCCATATCAGTTTTTTCCTTTAATTTTTTTATTAACTGATTGAATAATGAATAAAATTATATAACATAACACTGATAATATGACTATTGTAGCACCAGAGGCTATGTTAATTTCATAAGATAACCAAAGACCAAAAAAGCTAAATATAATACCAAAAATAATAGATAAAATAATTCTGTTTTTAAATTTATTAGTAAGAAGTGCAGCTGAAGCGGCAGGGGCTGTTAAAAGAGCTATAACTAAAATTATACCTACAACTTTAATTAATGCTACAACAGTAAGTGCAACTAAAACCAATAAAAAATAATCCATAAAAGCAGTTTTTTTGCCCATAATAAAAGCAAATTCATCATCAAATAAATATGACTTCCAATCATTAAAAAATATAAGAATGGAAAAAACTACTATTAAAGTTACAATGCTAATTAAAATTATATCGCTACTTAATACTGATAAAATATTACCAAATAAATATGACGATAAATCAGGTGGATACCCTGGAGTTAAGGCTATAAATAATATACCAAGAGCCATTCCTAGTGACCAAAATAGTCCTATAACAACATCTGTTTTAGTTCCGCCTTTGCGTTTTATATAACCTATACCAAATGCAGCAAGTATCGAAAATGCAAATGCGCCTAATATTGGTTCAAACCCTAAAAGATAGCCAAGACCAACGCCCCCATATGATGTATGTGCAATTCCTCCGCTCATCATTACAAGTTTTTTTTCTATAATAATTACACCGATAATTCCGCAAATAATACTTGTAAGTAATGAAGCAATAAAAGCATATTGCAAAAATTTATAGTCAAATAATGCTTCTATCATTTTTGTAACTCCTTATGGTTTGATAGTACTCTGTGTGCAATTCCGTGTGCAATTAAATCGACAGGACAGCCATAAAGTTTATCAATTATTTCTTCATTTAATTTAGGTTCTCCGTGGTAAACCATTGTTCTGTTTAAACAGGCAATTTTTTTTATGTTTTCTGATACGGCAAATAAATCGTGAGTAACTAAAATTATAGTAATATTTTTATTTAAATCATTTATAAGTTGATAAATGTTAGAACAAGCATTTTTATCGATATTTGCAGTAGGTTCATCTAAAAGTAAAATTTCAGGATTTGATACAATAGCGCGTGCAATTAGCATTTTTTGAAATTCGCCACCAGATAAATTTGATATTTGTCTATTTTCATAGCCTTTTAAACCAACTTTTTCTAAAATATTTAAAGTGTTTTGTATATCAGCATTAGAATATTTAAAGAAAGGGGCAAATCCACTTTTTAATTTACCACATAAAACAACTTCTAAAACGCTTATAGGAAATTTTCTGTCCATTGTAGTATATTGTGGTACATAACTAATTCTAGCTGTGTTATTCTCGCCAATTTTTTCTATTTTTCCTTGATATGGGATAAGTCCAAGTATTGCTTTTAATAGTGTTGATTTTCCACCACCGTTAGGGCCTATAATTCCCAAATATTCACCTTTATTAATTGTAAGGTTTATATCAGTTAACGCATCTATATTTCCGTAATTTACACTTAAGTTTGTTATAATTAATTGTGGTGTCATAATTCTCCTATTAAATCATTGAATTAGATATTTGCTGTGCCATATATTTATAATTATCAATATAATAATAAGATAAGGGGTCAAGTTTTGTAATTGTTGCTCCAATATCTGTTTCTACCCAACTATCTTGATTACTGTCATATTCTTCTTGCGAAAAAATAACTTTAATGTTGTTTGTTTTGGCTTTATCAATAAAATCTATTCTGCGTTCTATTGTTGCTTCTTTGCCATCTTCGTTAAGTTCAAACATTTCAAGTCCAAAATCGTCAGCTAAATAGCCATAAGCGGGATGAAAAGTCATGAATAATTTGTTGGTTTTATTTATAAAATAACTTTCAACTTCAACTTGTAAAGCATTTAATTGAGAAATATAATCTGTTGCATTAGCCTGATAAAATGCGGAATTTGCTGAATCTATTATACTTATTTCATCTGCTATTTGTTGAACCATAATAATTGCTCGTTTTATTGAAAGCCAAATATGAGGATCTCTGTTATTTAAAGAAAATTCTCTATCATCATATGTTTCTCTTACTTTTTCAGAACTGTCAATTATCTTAATATTGTCAATAGCTTTTATTAAACTTGTGTTTTCAACAGGTACACCTATTTTAAAATACAATGATGAACTTCTTATTCTTACAATTTGTCTTTGTGTTGGCTCGTAGCTTTCAGGGCTTGCACCAACGGGAACTAAAACTTCAATAGAAACTAAATCTTTTACTACTGCTTG
>Ga0172378_10007447_pt1 | contig 10183 bp, 7 predicted proteins | sample GrowelOW332metaG_FD_119755 | JGI IMG/M metagenome (GOLD analysis project Ga0172378, IMG submission 119755) | Groundwater microbial communities from an aquifer near a municipal landfill in Southern Ontario, Canada - Pumphouse #3_1 metaG | ecosystem: Environmental > Aquatic > Deep subsurface >... | reverse complement strand
GCAACATCTCCATGACCTGTTTTGCGCTAGATTGGTCTAACGATGCCGTAGGCTCGTCACACAACAGAAGTTGCGGATTGGTGATAAGCGAACGAGCAACAGCTATACGTTGTTGTTGTCCACCACTTAGGTTGCGGGGAAGATTGTTTTTTCTTTCTTCCATGTTAAAGGTGCGAATAAGTTCCAATGCTCTCTTTTTGGCGATTTTTTGGTTCATGCCCTGCAAAATGAGTGGTTGCATTACATTTTCGAGTCCGTTAAGAGGTGCAAGCAGGTTAAATCCTTGAAATACAAAACCTATATGTTCTAAACGCAACTTTGCTAACTCCTTCTCTGAAAGTTTGCTCACACAGGTGTCGCCCACCCACACATCTCCTGTGGTTGGATAAATAACGCAGCCCAACAACGATAACAGCGTAGTCTTACCCGAACCTGAAGGACCAACAATAAGTGTTATTTCTCCTGTGCGAAACTCCACCGTAGTTGGTTCCAGCGCCACAATAGTTGTATCGCCTGTTTTATATTCTTTTCCGGCATTCTTAAGACGAGCAGCAATATCCATATTGATTTATTTTCCATGCAAAGAAAGACATTTACGTACTAATATCCAAATATATTTGCATTATTATTTAAAATTAGTACATTTGCGCACTAATATTGGAGATTTGTATGAAAACAAAAGAAATTTTGCTGCAGTTAATTGAAGAACTCGAAAAGTTTGAACATTCGCTTTCGGAAAACGAAACTCCCGAAATGAGCAATTTTATAGCCTACTTATGTAGCACCGAAAAGAATGAGCAACATTATTCAACAGAAGTAGAGATTGCCCAGCACGTAAGTTTGCTGCATCGTTATTCAAAATTTTACATAAAAAAAGTGCTGAAAGACTCGCTCATGCAAACTATGGATGAGTACACCTATCTGATGCCACTCCTCCACCGTGAAAGTCTTTCTAAAACTGAGTTGAATAACATGAATGTTATGGAAAAAACATCCGGAAACGAAATTATAAAACGGTTGCTCAAAAAAAACTTAATCAAGCAGCAACGTAACGAGTCAGACAAACGCAGTATGCTTGTATTTATTACTGATAAAGGGCGAAATGAGCTCCTCCGCATCTACCCCAATTTGCAAAGAAGCGCAACCTTACTCTCTACCAACTTATCAACTTCACAAAAAGCCGTTCTGGCAAGCTGTATGAAAGAAATGAGCCATTTTCATCGCGACATCTTCCTCAACGGAAAAGATAAAACAGTGGAGGAGATTATGCTGGAACTGACATAGCAAGAGCCAAACACGACATTCTCGTCGGTCAATCCATCTTGAAATAGTGACTCAGAACCAGAGTACGAGACTGTTGCAAAACTACCACAAAAACTAGTTCACCACTTTTATAGTAAAAAATCGATTCTAAACTTTAAAAATCAGGCTTGAAAAGTTCTATTTTTCTCTTTTTGAACTCATTTAAAGTAAAATAGAGCTATTCTTAGTAACTTTTTAGGCTATTTTTTACTGCTCGTTTTTTTTACGGGCTAATATACATTACACCCATTAATAAGTATTGTTTATTTTTCGAAAACCGAACCTTTTTGCTTTTTCAAGAGGCAAATGGGGGTGTATGCCGTGTTTTTAAAAGATGCGAAATGCGGTAACATGACTTATGGCTGCAATACCTATGACTATGAGGAAGGCACTTTGATTTTTGTTGCACCGGGACAGGTTTATGGAATTGAAGATAGCGGCGAGAAACGCAAGGGCGTAGGTCAAGCTCTAATATTCCATCCCGACCTGATACATGGAACATCGTTAGGTAGAAACATAAAAGATTATACATTCTTTTCATACGAAGTGAACTAAGCCCTTCATCTTTCAACAAGAGAAAGGACTATTGTAAATGATTGTTTCGACAAGATTAATTATGAACTGGAACATGCCATTGACACACATAGCAAAACCTTGATTGTCTCGTATATTGAGCTATTTCTAAATTATTGCAAACGCTTTTATGAGCGACAGTTTATCACCCGAAACCATGTAAATAAAGATGTATTGGTAAAGTTTGAAAAAATACTGGATGAGTACTTTGCATCAGAAAAACCTCTTGAACATGGCTCTCCTACTGTGAGTTATTGTGCAGAAAAATTATTCTTGTCGCCCAACTATTTAGGTGATTTATTGAAAAAAGAAACCGGAAAGTCGGCACTGGAACATATCCAGCTAAAATTGATTGACATAGCAAAAGAAAAGATTTTCGACCAAGGAAAATCAATCAGCGAAATAGCGTATGAACTGGGTTTTAAATATCCACAACACTTTACCCGTATGTTTAAAAAAGAGGTTGGAATGACTCCTTTAGAATACAGGTCGATGAATTAATCACGACACTATTGAATATATCGGTGTAATGGACCCACGGCCACCACCTGTGGTTGTTTTGCATGCATGGACCTGACCATGAATATTGACCCTGAAACCAACCTTGGAACCAGCGCAAAACATTTAATCTCCATGCTTATACTGAGTAAAGTCGAAATGTAATAACATTCTGGTAGGTCGGTATAGTTCAACACCTACTTAAATCGCAGTCGTGAGATACTCAGGACTGCGATTTTACTTTAGTCACCACGACTGCGTTTAAGTCTTATTTGTTAGCAACAGGGCGTTCTTTTATCTGTGTGTCAGGGCAGGCAAGCTCTTTGGCAAGTTTAGGCATTGGTGCAAGTATGTGCGACTTGCCAATGTGCTTGGCTGCGAAGGGTAGGTAACCAATATCAACCTTTATTTTTGATAAACCTCATGCTTGCTTTTATATTCTGATTCTCTATCCTCAGCAAATATAATCCTGAAGGTAAATTGGCTGTATTGAAATATGGTCTGGCACCCGATAGCAAAAGAGTCTTTATTATTTTTCCTTCACTGTTAATTAGTGTGGCCTGAAAATTCTGTTTATCATATTGATACGGAATTTCCAGTGTAATAAAATCGTTGGCAGGGTTGGGATATAGTTTTATTGAATGGCTAATGTCCTCAACATCGTGTATGCCTTCATAATCTGTTGTATCCGTAATGCTCGAAACCCAGGCGAAAAACTCATATTCAGGGTCTCCGCAAGTAATATCGTCTCTGTAACTGGCTTTCGTTTGAATTGCTAAAATATAATTTTTGTCATCTTTTTGCAATACACCATTGTTTAAAAATTCCCTTGCAACACTACCAATACACCGATTCCAAAGCAAGTTGCCAGTTGTCCCGTTTACTTTGAGCATCCATACATCTTCGCTAAGGGGGTACAGATAAGGTTGATCGGCATGCAAACCGTTAACATCTCCATCACGGGATTGTGTTTGTCCAAATATTACCACATTGCCATCAGTAGTTTTTATGAGTTTTAATGGCCAATCGTTTCCCGAGCCTCCATAACACTTTTGCCAGATTAAGTTTCCGTCAAAATCAATTTTACGAAGCCATAAATCAGCAGTTTGCTCCCCCTGGTTGTTGTAACCCAAATGGTATCCCGCGCCTTCAGCAGCTCCATCGCCAGCATAAGCACTACCTCCAATAATATATCCATCCGCTACTTCTATAGCACATTTAAAATCTAGACTATTTGAAGAACTCAGGCACTGTTGCCATTGAATATTGCGGTTGACATCCAATTTAACCACGACAGCCCTGCTATTAATTGTAGGTTGAGGCGGTGGGTCGCAAATTATATTTCCTGTTGTCCCGTCAGCGCTAGCCATTGGGATAAGATACCCGCTATCAGATGTTTGCATGGGAAGTCCGCCAATATCGTAACCATTAGTACCCAAAGTAAAATCCCATTCAATAGTACCCTGTGCATTTAACTTTAACAACCAGGCATCCCAAAATCCAAAAGAATTAGTAATATCGCCTCCAACGCCTACAAGATTAGTTAACGAAAGTATCCCGTTATCGAATGTTGGTATGCAAAATGCTCCAGCGCCTAACACCATATTATCACTACCAACTACCTTGTCCCAGATTTTATTACCATTTCCATCAATTTTAATATACCACAATCCTCCATTAGGCAAATGAGTGGGGGATGTAACTGATGAATCTGTAGAACCGAAGATGTAATAATTATCCAGATCGGCTGGAACTATTTGTACAGCCCCACTTGATGAACCAAAATACTTCTCCCATTGAAGAATGCCGGCAGTATCAATTTTGAACAGCCAGATATTCATTATAGGAAATTCAGGTGGTGGTGTATAATATCCGGTTTCAACCGTTGTAAGTACCAGATACCCATCATTGGTCGAAACAATGCTGGGTTTACTCATAACATCCCGTTCATATCCAGCTTGATACTGGCAACTTTGCCAATTGAATTGAATATGCTGCGAAAATGCCCGGTTACAAAAAAACAGAAGTATCAGAAAGGTAAATAATTTCATGGTAAAAAATTGAGAATAGGTATTTGTTGAATATTCAACAAATACCTATTGGTTAGTATTAATTAACGAATTACTTAATGATGGTTATTTTACCGGTTAGGCTCTTTATTCCGGATTTCATTGTGTACAGGTAAACCCCTGACTTAACCGGCCGGGTATCCCACAGCTTTTGTCCATGTTTTCCGGTTAACGTAAATGTTTCAATTATTTTTCCTGTCATATCGGTAATCTGAAGTGTGGCTGTTACATCCAAATCAGGCAAGATGTAATCAAATGCTGCCCAATCTGAGGCTGGATTCGGCTTAACAGAAATCTCCATGCCGTAAACCTTTGCCATGTCTTCCGGCGAAACAGTGCCTTTCTTTAACGATGCGGGTTCAATGGATTGCATACAATCTACAAATTGGTCATTGTAATAGGTAGCCAAAATACCTTTAGCGGCTACACCTGACGAACCTGAACTGTTGTTTGCATAGTCTTCAAGTAGTGCTTTCTCATTTGTGGTAAGTTGATCAAGGTGCCTGTTTTCTGTCTGCAAAGTTTGATATAAATTGAGCATTGTCATATACCTTCCATGCTCAGTTAAAGCATTACCGGTAAGATTATACAAGGTGGGCAACATATTTGCTAAAGCGCTTGCTTGTTGGTAATTTCCTTCTTGAACATAGGTTGCAATAATTTGTTTATCAGCTTCGATTCCTCCTAAATTATCTAACCAACCCCGCAAAGCGATATAATCAGTAACCGAATCGTTCAAATAGCTGCGTATCATATCATTGGCAGCACGGGTCATTTCTTTGCGGTACATGCTCATCTGCTTCTCAAGCACTGTACGATATGTTTCACCTGCAGCAACTTGCCGCAAAATATCAATCATGTAAGAATGCAAAGGATTCTCTTTGTTTTCAAGATATTGAAGGAGTTCTTCATTTTTTAATTCGTCAGGATTAGCTGCCAGAATATCGAAAATTACCGATTCGGTGAAAACATCTATCTTGTCGGCAACTTTACGTAATACTTCTTCGCTCAGGTGTGGCGAAACTCCAAGCAATTCGGCGCGCAATGCCCACATATCCTGTGGTTGGGCGGTTTCGATATCACTTACGCGTTCCTGGGTTGAACCTCCATCTCTAAGCTGATCGTGCAATGTTTTTACATTATTGTAATTGACCAAATTGTAGGCATATTGATTCTCGCGCAAAAGCTTATCCTGAGCATTAAGTACAATTGAGCTAACCGTACCATTACCTCCATAATGTGAGGGGCATTGATTTGAAACGTTCGATGTTGATTTTGCTACATTGAATAACTTTGTTTGAATTGGCTCCAAAGGTGAACTTCCAATGTAATGATAGGTTACACCTGATCCACCCCCATTATAGAAATGCCAAGTATTGTCTGTTTGGGAAAAAATATTACCTGCTGATAATAAGTATGAACCTTGAAATGATTGAATGTTGTTTTCATTTTTTTGATTTAAAGGCACATAGAAATCAGCCCAATTACTTTGATTGATATTACATAGGTATTCAAGTCCAGTTAATGTACTGCCTGCCCAGTTCGTCCAATAGGCGCTATTACCAAAGCTCAGATTAGAGAAACTATTTTTGTAAATGTCATTTACTCCTTGAGAATTATTAACATGGATACCTGTATAATTGGCCACTGGAGCATTTGGCATTTTAGTGAAGGTATTCTCTTCAATAGCAAAGCCAGTGCTGTTATCCAAATAAATCCCATACCCTGACACAGCAGGACAGCCGGGAGTGCTATTATAACCTACTTCAAAATCAGAGTTCAATATGGTTTCATTCTTAATATCAAGCACATTGATACCATAAATATTATTCTCAAATTCCGCCCTGTTGACTGTAAAAGTATTGGTTGAGAATAAAGCATCATTTACAAATATCCCATAACGAAATCCATTAAATTTACATTTGTCATAAGAGGAACAAGGCTGAGTAGCTGAAGTACAAGTAGCTTGTACGCTAAATCCTGCAGAATAAGCGGCAATTCCCTGATTCCAATCGGATACGCCTGCAACATTGGGAGACAATGTAAAATCGGAACCGCTAAACGAAAATCCCCTAATATTGGCTAAATCAACATGTTTGTAAAAAGTATTAGCAGGTATATAATCAGTTGTAATTTCAAATGTGCAATTCTTAACTGAACCGTTATAGTTCATTTCCCATTCTGGATGGTATGGATGGGTGTTTCTATAATGCAAAGCATGAATACTTTTTGCATTATTCCTAAATATACTGTTTGTAGCTTTTAAGATTCCTCCGGTTTTTGAATAATCCTCCGGTTTCCATAGATCGACGGCACAAACGGCATTTTCGATGGTTGCATTGTTAAGTTCCAGATAGCCTTGTTGGTAATTTCCGTTTGCATCGGGCAGTTGGTTGGCATTTTTGTTGCCCCATACTTCGATGCCCTGCCATTTGGCGTTTGTGCATGAGTTTGCTAACGTTGCACCGTTCAAAATCAACTTTGCGCCAGCTTCGACAATGATCCTCGAACTTGATGGCATATATAAGCTACAATTAACGGTTAATGAATTTCCAGTTTTAACAACAATATCTTGATATACTTGCATCGAAAAATCCCAATACTCATTGTTGTTAATTAGAAGCTCATTTGCTAAGCTACTCGGACATTTCACATACCTTCGTGTCGAATAAGTCGTTAGTGATCTGTGTATTCTTCCCATTTGCTTTGGTGAGAAGTAGCCAGATTGTTGTGTTCCGCTCATAATATTGTTAGTACATGTACTTCCTTGTGCAAAAGGATCACACCCCCAACCTCCATCCTGCCAACAATTCGTATTAATTCCATCGCGACCAAATATATCGTCAAGATAATCCGGGTCATTTTCATCGCATGTTTCATGACAACAAGAAGGTTCATACATATGTAATAACCCTAAAACATGTCCAATTTCATGTGAAAGATGGCCTGCGCATGCCCAATATCCAACAGGACCAGTACTGTGTTTTTTAAAGGTAACAATACATTGATCTAAATTAAAATCATATTTACTGGGTAATGAATTGGTAAATCCCGATGCTCCAGGGGCATTATATTCAGTGAAGAAAATATTAAGTTGATTCAACCTTGAAGGAAAATTTGATTTTAAATAGTTCAATAGATTTCCAGAAGAATTGCTATTGAAGAGAGAGCTATTTTTGTAAAAGTAAATTTCACCCAATTCAAATCTGATATAGGTATCTGGTATATATTGTACTCCGGGAATTGGATCAGACGGTTGATCATTATATTGATATATATCTGACATCCAGGTAAACATTTGGTTTAAATCTATAAGATCGTTTTCAGTAAAATTGCCAGACCCATCATCTTTCTGCATAATGTTGAAGTTAACAAGTACTGTTTTAATTACCGGATTAGTGGTGTTGGGGATATAATAGGTTTGATTGCCGTATTTTAAGCTAAAATCCTGAGAAGTTGCATTACAACTTGATGTAGTTTGCTGGGCTAAAGGCATAGGATAAGGGTTTTCAATATAACAATTCATGTAATCAGAGATTGCCAATTGAGCTTTTGCCAGAAAACACATGCCAATGATAAAACAGGTCACTAAAATAGGTTTCATATAGATAAAGGTGTGTTGGTTTGACATTTATGACTTAATTAGTTTCAGGTGCAATGTTTGCTGGTTGATTCTTATTGTCAGGAGGTAGACTCCTTTATTGAGGTTAATAAGATCGAGTTGCATGAAAGGTTTCTGAATAGTCGTTTGTTTAACTAATTGTCCAGCTGTATTATAAATATAAATATCACCTTCCTGAATGGATTTATTTATTTGTATATTAACATAACTGTTGAAAGGATTGGGAGAAACTATCAATATCTTTTGCGAGTTGGGTTCATCAAGACCAGTGGCAATATAATCGCAGGTAGGAACTATATTGGAATAGTATTGAAATGAAGTATTATCGGAATAGCACCTAAAAAAACCTCCTTCGATTTCTTCATCTATTTGCATCCCACAATAATCTAACTTAACGGGGAATAAATAGTCATAACTTGATTTATCATAAGTTTTTACAGGGCCAATCCGTTCAACAATTTTGGCAGCCGACCATCCCCAGTTGGGTGCGGATGCATCAGGACTAACACATATGTATCTTAGTATTGTATTATTAATCGTCATATTGCCAATACTATCAACACGAACTCTGCCTATTGTATCGCAGCTATCATAATACTTGGTTGAGGGTACAATCCATGAATTACCTGGCTGGGCTGAAAAATCATATAGCGTATAAAATTGACCTCCTCTAAAAATAAACACTTTATCCTCATCGGAATAGGTATATTCAAAACCGACAATTTCCGTTGAAAATTCATGTGTTATGTAATCATACCCATATAGTGTCTTTTTTAGCTTTTTACAATCTATTCCAAGTATAATGGTATCGCCCATGTTTTCTATCTTAAGGTATCCTGCAGTATTTATTGGAATATTACCGTAATGCCAGATTGCGCCTTCGGGGCACCAAGTGGTCTGGGCTGAGGCAACAGAAAAGTTAAAAATAGCCAGATATGTAAAAGCATAAAAGACAAAGACACTAATCCAGGATGCAGAAATATAAATAAAATATCTTTTCGTTATATTTGCATTTATGTAATCATTTGTTTCCATGATTATTTTTGTTTGGTTGTGATTATCTGGCAATAATTCCCAGGTTTAAGCTTAGAAAAAGACTTTGAAGTATATGTTGTTGAAAAATCAGGCGCCATTTCGGTAGCCAACAACCAACCCATAAGGTCGTACACATCAATTCTTCAGTTGTCGTAGTTGTTTTCACTCCTTATAAATAATTGTGATTGAAATGGATTGGGATATTCTAAAAATGGGTTATTGGTAATTGTAATAATCTCATAATTTCCATCTCTGTCAAAATCTCTCTCGGGAATGTTAGGATACGATTTGTCGTCAAATGAGATTTTATTAAATGAATGGTCTTGTCGTTGAAACAAGTAAATAACTTTAACATTCAATGATGCAATTCCATTCCCCATATAGGGAGAAACAATTTTCACATCCATTAATCCGTCGCCATTAATGTCTGCTACTCTAACCGTGTCAAGTCCAGCAGGATTAAATATCATATCTTCTACAAACTTTTGAGTCTGCTGTTTATTTTGAAAAACTCGAATTATAGAGTTATCCCAGCAATGGTCTGTAAATGAAGTCAACTGAATCGTCAAAGAGTCGTTATTGCCGAAGAAGTTGGGGATTGTCAAGGTGCTGTGTACTTTCTTTTCGTCTTCAGCTCTGTCATATATTTTCCAGTCATGGTAAATGCTGTACTTAACAGCAAGATATTTCTCAAAAGGATACTGTCCCTTTGATGTCAAAGTGAAGATTATCAGTGTCGAAAGTATTAGTAGTGTCCTCATTTTAATATTGGCGGTAACTAGTTTATAACCTTACCTTTGGGTATTTATATTGATTTTGCAATTTATTTCCATTTGTTGACTGAACCTTTTGTTTCATGGTTGTCGGTTTTATCAATTAGGGCTATCAAATGTAAGAAAAGTAATACAAACAAACAAAATATTTATTTTATCCTCTTTTCGCTTTTTAAGTGGCATTAATGACTTGAATTTAGGACTCAATGCAATTGCACAGCCGGAAAGACAGGCAACAGGAAGAAAACGGCATACGCAGACTGGTTATCATTAATGGATATGTAGCTATGCTTTCACTTTATGAGAAAATT
>Ga0172378_10007446_pt1 | contig 10185 bp, 8 predicted proteins | sample GrowelOW332metaG_FD_119755 | JGI IMG/M metagenome (GOLD analysis project Ga0172378, IMG submission 119755) | Groundwater microbial communities from an aquifer near a municipal landfill in Southern Ontario, Canada - Pumphouse #3_1 metaG | ecosystem: Environmental > Aquatic > Deep subsurface >... | reverse complement strand
GAAGGTTTGCGTTTTTTTGCTTTACGTTCCTTTTCCTGTTGCATCATCTTGTCAAGGTCTTTGCTAGTCATTTTACCACTTAATAGACGACCGCCTACATACACAAACGCTATAACAAAAGCAAGAACTCCAGCTCCTATAACAGCAAGCGCTATGATTAAAATGTTTTCCATACAACAAGTGTAATAAAAAGAAACGGAAGATGACAAATAATATATTAGATTTTACAGTCCATTTGAGCGGTGCCGCTTACGCTGGAATTGCTCAAATAGACAAGTCATCGAACAGTGTAAATGCGACTCCCAACAAAACAGAAAAGTTAGTAACAGTAAAAAAATAACTTCCGCAGATTAAAATCATCTGTTGATTTTTTTGCAACCCTCACAAACTTCTCACATTATGTCATCTTTTAAAATGTCAGATAGCGGACAAAGGAATGCGGCGTACGAGGGTTCGAACACATTCTCATCAACCGTTTCCTCATTTTTTGACGATTACTTACTATTTGCAAGTTGAATTGCCAAAAACGAAGAGACACTCCGTCCCTTCGATGGAAGCGAGGTCTTCTTTCTTCCGGATCCGTCTAATAGTGATGTATCCATTTTCTCGGCAAGCAGGTCGTAGTACTGCATTCGTTCCCGATTTCTCTATTCCGTCAGCTTTTACCCGTAACTATCTTTTTGATGTCGTTCAGTTTGTTCAGCGCCTCGATAGGCGTCAGATTATTGACATCCAGATTTATAAATTCATCCCGTATCTGAGAGAGGACAGGGTCGTCCAGCTGGAATATACTCAATTGATATCCTTCATGATGCTCCGCCATCTCCTTTACCGGTTTCGTCAGGCCTGAGTCACGGCTCTCCGCCTCCAACTGATGGAGAATCTCATTGGCACGGTTGACCACACTCTGCGGCAGACCGGCCAACTTAGCCACATGAATACCGAAACTATGCTCACTTCCACCCTTCGATAGCTTACGCAGGAAGATGACCTTTCCGTCAACCTCCTTCACCGAGACATTATAATTCCGTATCCGATGGAAAGTCTTCTCCATCTCGTTCAATTCATGATAGTGAGTGGCAAACAGCGTTTTCGCCTTCGCCTTGGGATGTTCATGTATGTACTCCACGATAGCCCACGCAATAGAAATGCCATCGTAGGTGCTGGTGCCTCGTCCTAACTCGTCAAAGAGCACCAAGCTACGCTGAGAGAGGTTGTTGATGATACTGGCCGCCTCATTCATCTCCACCATAAAGGTAGACTCGCCCATGGAGATATTGTCAGAAGCCCCCACACGGGTAAATATCTTATCCACCACACCGATACTGGCAGAATCTGCCGGCACGAAACAACCTATCTGGGCCATCAGCACAATCAGAGCCGTCTGTCGCAACAACGCCGACTTACCTGCCATATTCGGTCCGGTAATCATCATGATCTGCTGCGAGTTACTATCGAGCATCAGATCATTGGCGATATACTTCTCACCCACAGGCAACTGCTTCTCAATAACAGGATGCCTACCCTGGTGAATGTCTATCACATCACTATCATTCACATCGGCACGGACATAATTGTTTTCTTCCGAGATTTTTGCGAATGAGAGCAGGCAGTCGACCTGCGCCAAAAGGTTCGAGTTGACCTGTATGGCCGGGATATATTCCGCAAGCTCAAGCACGAGGTCGTTATATAGTTTAGTTTCCAACGAGAGAATCTTATCTTCCGCACCCAATATCTTCTCCTCATACTCCTTCAGTTCCTGGGTTATATAACGTTCGGCATTGGCAAGCGTCTGCTTTCTAATCCAATCGGAAGGCACCTTATCCTTGTGCGTATTGCGCACCTCTATGTAATAGCCAAATACATTGTTGTAGCTAATCTTCAGAGTAGGAATGCCCGTGGCATCAGACTCCCTCTGTTGAATTTTAAGCAGATAATCCTTTCCGGAATAGGACATCTGCCTCAGCTCGTCCAGCTCCGCATTGACTCCCCCGGCAATCACGCCCCCCCGGTTCACCAAGTTAGGCGGATCATTGACTATGTTTTTCTCTATCTTCTCTCGAATGTTAGGACAAGGATTCAACTGCTCGCCAATCCGTTTCAACCCCGAATTGTCGCTTGCCAGACAAGCTTCCTTTATCGGCAGGATAGAAGAGAGGGACACCTTAAGTTGCACCACTTCACGAGGAGTAACACGCCCCACCGCCACCTTGGAGATGATTCGCTCCAGATCTCCGATAGTAGAGAGATGTTCATTCAGAGAATCTTTCAAGTCAAGGTCGCGGAAGAAAGAGTCTACAATGTCCAACCGTTCGTTGATAGGTTTCACATCCTTCAACGGGAAAGCGATCCAACGCTTGAGAAGACGGGCACCCATCGGAGTGATGGTCTTGTCCAATATATCGGCCAAGGTGCGCCCTCCCTCATGTATCGTTCCATAAAGCTCCAGATTACGAATTGTGAATTTGTCCAGCCAGACATACCTATCTTCCTCTATTCTAGAAAGATGGGTAATGTGGCCTATCTGAAAATGCTGGGTAATGTCCATGTAATGGAGAATAGCTCCGGAGGCAATGACTCCCAACTCAAGATTCTGTACACCAAACCCCTTCAGATTCTTAGTCTGAAAATGTTTAAGCAGCCGGTCGGTGGCAGACTCGGAGGTAAAAACCCAGTCGTCCAACTCAAAAGTATAATATTTAGTTCCGAAATGTTCCTCAAACTGAGCGCGTTTGCTCCGTTCGAAGAGGACCTCTTTCGGCGACATACTATTCAATAATTTATCAACATAGTCGAATGTACCCTCTGCCGTAAGGAACTCACCCGTTGAGATGTCAAGGAAGGCGACACCCGCACTTTTTTTGGAGAGATGCACGGCTGCCAAAAAATTATTTTCCTTATAGTTAAGCACATTGTCGTTGATGGAAACACCGGGAGTAACCAACTCGGTGATTCCCCTTTTGACCAAGGTCTTAGTCATCTTTGGATCTTCCAACTGGTCACAGATAGCCACCCGCTGTCCAGCACGCACCAATTTAGGCAGATAAGTATCGAGGGCATGATGAGGGAAACCCGCCAACTCTACCGACTGAGCCGAACCATTAGCCCTGCGTGTCAAAGTGATTCCCAATATTTCGGAAGCTTTTATCGCATCGTCCGAGAATGTCTCATAAAAATCGCCCACACGAAAAAGGAGAACCGCATCAGGATGCTTTCCCTTCATCTCGTAATACTGTTTCATCAACGGAGTCTCAACAACTTTTGCCATCTCTTTTATTTTAAAATTCAATAAACAGCAAAGCAAAAAAAGCAGATTACACAAAAACCACAGGCTCGTTCACCCTTCAAAAACGCACGAAGGAGCGGCAAGTCTGTGATATCGTAACTCCCTATATAAACGCAGGAGCGGCAAAGACCTTCACATCGTCGGCCGTGATGGTTTGGGAACAAAGTATAATCATCCGCTCCACCACATTTCTCAGTTCACGGATGTTTCCGGTCCATTCATATTGTTTAAGAGCCTCCATCGCATCCTCCTTGAATGCCTTCAACGGGATGCCCTGCTCCTCACAAATTATCTCACAAAAATATTTGGCCAAGGAAGGAATGTCGTCTTTCCTCTCCCTCAATGCCGGCACATGAATAGGAATGACATTTAACCGATGGAAAAGGTCTTCCCTGAAGTTGCCTTTTTCTATCTCCTTTAGCAAATCCTTATTCGTAGCCGCAAAGACACGCACATTGACGCTGATGCTCTTGTCGCTACCCACACGGGTAATCTCCTTCTCTTGAAGCACACGAAGTACCTTCGTCTGCGCAGACAGACTCATATCTCCTATCTCATCCAAGAAGATAGTACCACCATCCGCCTGTTCAAACTTTCCTATTCTCTGCTTTATGGCCGAAGTGAAAGAGCCTTTCTCATGTCCGAAGAGCTCACTCTCTATCAACTCGGAAGGAATAGCCGCACAGTTGACCTCTACAAAAGGCGCAGAAGATCGATTGCTCAATTCGAACAACTGTCGAGCCACCACCTCTTTTCCTGTTCCGTTTTCTCCAGTTATCAATACACGGGCATCCGTAGGAGCAACCCGCTCTATCATCTCTCGCAGACGCAACATAGGCGCCGACTCTCCCACCATCCGGTTGCCTTTGGATACCTTCTTCTTGAGAACCTTCGTCTCCTGAACCAAACTTTTATGTTCCAATCCGTTACGGGAACATACCAACAGACGGTTCAGATCAATCGGTTTCTCTATGAAATCAAAAGCACCTTTTTTGATGCACTCCACCGCCGTATCTATATTGCCATGTCCGGAAATCATCACCACAGGGAGGTCAGGATAGTTTTCGTGAAGTTTTTCCAAAACCTCAATGCCATCAATCTGAGGCATCTTTATGTCACAGAAGACAAGATCAAACTTCTCCTGCTTCACTATATCCAATGCCTTAATGCCATCTTCTGCGGTAACAACAGTATATTTTTCGAACTCCAAAATATCCTTCAACGTGTTGCGGATACTACGTTCGTCATCTATGACTAAAATCTTTGACATACAAAATCCATTAAAACATTATTCTCAACAACAACCTCCCCACTACTTCACCAAAGAAGTCATTGGAAATTTCGTGTTCTTCACATCATCAAGCATCGCTTTTATCGAGCCCACCTTAATCTTGGCGTTAATCAATAACGGAACATGGTTGTTGTCGTCGGAAACATAGATAACCATATCGTCCTCATGTTTGAACAGATCGCCAGTGATTAACTTAGGGACAAACTTCAATGCCTTATATTTCTTTCCGTTCCTCAACTTGATGGTCTCCTTTCCGCAAAACTTCAAACCAAGTTTATACACCTCGCTATCAAAAAGCATGTGGAACCCTACAATATCGTTTTTCCCGATTGTGGAAGCATCTATGTTGCGGAACTTATAACAAGTTGTTATCAAATCATACGCTTGGTGGTCTACCGTCATCGTATCCTTCCAATGCTTGGTGTTTCTCACAAAGTCCATAAAGACTTTCGTGCTATCCGAGTGACGAAAATAGTTATAGCGCTTATCGCAATAATAAGAGTCCTCGTGTTTCGCCTCCCGATAATCGACCGGCAATATATATTTAGTATCGACATGGGATGAGAACGTGTCACGGATGGTGTACATCTTATCAAAAGCCTTGCGCGTATAGCCTGAAACGAAAAGATAATAGCAATCCTTTCCCCCTACATTCTCCTCCTTCACCCGGAACTCCACATTGCCGGCATGAATCCAAATCCACCCCCAATTGAAATAAACATTATAGACAGCATGCTCCCCACTGTGGAAAACATTCTCCTTCATGTATTTCACCTGCGCATCCAGAATGTCGGCAGAACAGAGAGAAGAGAACAGAAGTATAGAAAAAAGCAACCTTTTCATAACAGCAATCCGTTAATCATGAACCATCTTAAACATACGATTCCACCTTACGGAGGAGAATGTAGGCTTGTCCTTATCAATAGACATCCACACAAAAATCGGCTTACCAACAACGTGATCCTCAGGAACAAAACCCCAATAACGGGAATCTGCGGAGTTGTGACGGTTATCTCCCATCATCCAATAATAATCCATCTTGAATGTGTATTTATCGGCAGGTGCGTCATTGATATAGACCACCCCGTCTTTCACCTCCAACTTATTATGTTCTATGTTGCGTATGATATGCTCATACAAGGGAAGATTGGCTTCGCTAATCCCGACAGTGGCGCCTTTCTTCGGAATCCAAAGAGGGCCGAAATCATCCCTTGTCCATCCTGTATTCATGTTCAGAGGGAAGGTTTTATCTCCATACAGACCATTCGGTTCTCTCCGGATAGAGACCAGATTGCTCGATTTCTTCACTCGGGCATAAGCCTCATTAGTCAACGGCAATCGGTATATGTAATTCATATCACCCAAAGAATCCACCTGATAGCCAAAATCCAACAACCTCTTGAACGTTTCCCTATTGGGATTGAGCAAAGCCCGATCGTCCTTGCTTACATTCAGCTCCTCAAACAACTTCTCGGACATGAGGGCCTTTGTCTCCACAAAATAGTTATATTGCAATCCTGGGATATTCTTCTGCTTTTTGCCGTTAATGAAGACATCGCCATTAACAATGCGGAGCCAATCGCCAGGAAGAGCCACTGCACGTTTCACATAATTCTCTCTACGGTCTACCGGTCTGTATAGAATTTCGCCGAACTCTTCCGGATGACTCCACACATAATCACGCCCATATTGATAGACCAAACTGTAATAGTCCGGATTGGGCACCTTCTCCGCAACCGTATCGCCTACCGGGAAGTTGAACACCACGATGTCGTCGTGCTGTACACTACCGAACCCTTTAAGACGTTTATATTCCCATTGAGGCTTCTCAATATATGATTTCGTGTTCAATATCGGCAACGTATGCTGAGCCAATGGGAAAGAGAGCGGAGTCATCGGAACACGTGGCCCGTAACTCATTTTACTCACGAAAAGAAAATCACCCACCAACAACGATTTCTCCAACGAAGAAGTAGGAATCTTATAATTCTGAAAAAAGAAAATATTGATGACATATACAGCCACCAAAGCGAAAATAATAGCATCCGCCCATTCTGCTATTTTACGCAATATTTTGTTGTCAGACTGCTTCCATCCTCCCCAATTCACAAATCTAGAGACATAGATGTCAAAAAGAAATGGGATGAACAGCAATACCCATAAGGTTCCCGCCCATACAGTAAAAAACACACAAACTAAGGAAACCAGAATAAACTTGACCCATTGTGTCATCGAGGCATTCTTCAATCTATCCATTATACCTTTTCCTTTAGAATTTTCCATGATCAGTATCTGTTTTTCAATCTATTTTAAAATTTAAGCATATCGCCCATGCCTAAAAAACCTTTCTTGCCACAAGTAAACTCAGCAGCAAGGACAGCTCCCATGGCCAAACCACGACGAGAACGCGCAGAGTGGGTAATCTCTATAAAATCGTCTTCAGAATCATAACAAATGGTATGGATTCCGGGAACCTCATGACGGCGAATGGAACTAATAGGCATCTTGCCCTGCTGAAGCTCGGGAGTCAGTGTCCAACCATCCACTCTGTCTATGTTTTCTATGATTCCTTCCGCCAACGTAATAGCCGTTCCGCTAGGCGCATCAAGTTTATGTACATGATGGGTCTCCGTCATGGAAGGTGTATAGGCATCAAACTGATTCATTATCTTTGCCAGATACTTATTCAACGCAAAGAAAGCATTGACACCCAAACTATAGTTGGACGACCAGAATAGCGTATAACCTTTGGTCTCCACCTCCTCTTTTAGGTCGATAGCCTTCCATCCTGTCGTTCCTGAAACAACAGGGACACCAGCTTTAAAGCAATTGCGCACATTTGACAAAGCCACATCCGGACGGGTAAACTCAATTGCCACATCCGCACTCTTAAATGCAACAGAATCAAAATCTTCCAAGTTGTTTATGTCAATTATCGAAACTATCTCATGTCCTCGATTTTTGGCAATATTTTCGATGGTCTGACCCATCTTTCCATATCCTATTAATGCAACTTTCATTTCTATATTCTATTCTTATTGATTTCGCCGCTCGGAATAGCCGAGGCTCACAAAGATATGAAAAATTCCACAACCCTGCTTCCCTGATCCCCTTTTTTGTAGGAAGAGAAATGTCACAGACAAAAGGCCCTTCTGCAAGAAAAAGATAAAATCCAGGCATAGTGCTCCTCTTTTATCAATCAATGCGGGTTTTCGTAATATGTTTGATAAAAATAAAGTATCTTTGCAAATCTTGGCAAAAATGGCTAAATGCCAACAAACCAACATTATTAACAAATAAAAGAGGGGTTGAAGCCGCATTGCCACCCGGCAATGGGAAACACCCATTATTCAAATTCAGATATATGGAGAAGAAATTCAAAAGGACAACAGTTACCTCCGCACTTCCTTATGCCAACGGCCCTGTTCATATCGGACACCTTGCCGGTGTGTACGTACCCGCAGACATATATGTGCGCTTTTTACGTTTGAAGGGCGAAGACGTGCTCTTTATCGGCGGTTCCGACGAGCATGGTGTGCCTATCACCATCAAAGCAAAAAAAGAAGGCGTAACCCCTCAAGACATCGTAGACCGCTACCATAAAATAATCAAAGACTCTTTCGAGGAATTTGGCATCTCTTTCGACATATATTCCCGTACAAGCTCCAAGACACACTCGGAAGTCGCTTCCGAATTTTTCAGAAATCTATACGAGAAAGGCGAATTCATAGAAAAAACTTCCGAACAATATTATGACGAGAAGGCAGGTCAATTCCTTGCCGACAGATACATCACCGGAACTTGCCCTCACTGCAAGAACGAGCACGCATACGGCGATCAATGTGAAGCCTGCGGAACCTCACTGAGTCCGCTGGACCTTATCAACCCGAAATCTGCCATCACAGGCTCAAAACCTGTTTTGAAAGAGACGAAGCATTGGTATCTTCCTCTCAACAAGCACGAAGAGTGGCTGTCTAAATGGATATTGGAGGAGCATAAGGAATGGAAGCCGAACGTATACGGACAGTGCAAGAGCTGGCTTGACATGGGCCTTCAACCCCGTGCCGTGAGCCGTGACCTCGACTGGGGTATTCCTGTGCCCGTAGAAGGTGCCGAAGGAAAAGTGCTCTACGTATGGTTTGACGCTCCTATCGGATATATATCCAATACAAAAGAGCTTCTGCCCAACGATTGGGAAAAATGGTGGAAAGACAAAGACACCCGTCTGGTTCATTTCATCGGAAAAGATAACATCGTTTTCCACTGCATCGTATTTCCTGCCATGTTAAAGGCCGAAGGCAGCTTCATCCTCCCGGATAACGTGCCTGCCAACGAATTTCTAAACCTGGAGGGCGACAAAATCTCCACCTCAAGAAATTGGGCCGTATGGTTGCATGAATACCTCAAAGATTTTCCAGGCAAACAGGACGTGCTTCGCTATGTTCTAACGGCCAACGCTCCTGAGACAAAAGACAACGACTTCACGTGGAAAGACTTCCAAGCCCGCAACAACAACGAGCTAGTCGCCATCTTCGGAAACTTCATCAATAGAACATTGGTCCTCACTCATAAATATTACAACGGCGAAGTTCCTGCCCGCGGCGAACTGACAGATTACGACAAGACGACTTTGGCAGAATTTGCAGACATAAGGAAAGAACTGGAGAAGTATCTTGATATATTCAGATTCCGAGACGCATTGAAGGAGGCCATGAATTTAGCCCGTATCGGAAACAAATATCTGGCAGACAACGAGCCTTGGAAACTCATCAAGACAGACCCTGAACGGGTGAAGACAATCATGAATTTGAGTCTTCAAATAGCAGCCAACCTCGCCATCGCTTTCGAACCTTTCCTTCCTTTCAGCGCAAAGAAGCTCCGCGAATTCCTAAACATAGAGGAATTCAAATGGGAAGATTTAGGCAAGATAGATCTGATAGAAGACGGACACAAAGTAAACGAAGCCACACTGCTTTTCGAAAAGATAGAAGACTGCGTGGTAGAAGCTCAGGTACAGAAGCTGTTGGAGACAAAGAAACAGAATGAGATAAACAATTGGAAACCGGAAGAGGTCAAAACAGATACTTCGTTCGACGATTTCATGAAGATGGACATACGCATCGGTACTGTCCTCGAATGCCAAAAAGTGCCAAAGGCAGACAAACTGCTGCAGTTTAAAATAGACGACGGTATGGGCGGACGAACGATAGTTTCAGGTATCGCAAAATACTATAATCCAGAAGATTTAGTTGGAAAACAAGTTTGCTTCATAGCCAACTTCCCTACCCGCAAACTGAAAGGTGTGGACAGCCAAGGCATGATACTCTCCGCAGTTAACGCAGATGGCAGCCTGATTGTTGTCAGTCCTTCCAAACCTACGGCTAACGGTGCCGTGGTAGGATAAGGATAATCGAATCGTACACAAAGAAACGGGCGTTACCCAAAAGGTGACGTCCGTTTCTTTACAAATAGTCATCTACAAACAAAAAGGAAGGCGTCGGTTTCCATGGAGCCGACGCCTTCCTTATAAACTTCATCCTATTTATCTGTTAGGAGTCTCCCATTTGAAGGTCTTATCACAATGCAGGTCTACAAGATGACTATCTAT
>Ga0172378_10007444_pt1 | contig 10187 bp, 8 predicted proteins | sample GrowelOW332metaG_FD_119755 | JGI IMG/M metagenome (GOLD analysis project Ga0172378, IMG submission 119755) | Groundwater microbial communities from an aquifer near a municipal landfill in Southern Ontario, Canada - Pumphouse #3_1 metaG | ecosystem: Environmental > Aquatic > Deep subsurface >... | reverse complement strand
TTCATCAGCTACAACAATAAAAAAATCGACATCCTTATTATATTTTAAAACTGATTTCTCTAATATCTGAGCTAATCCAATATAATTTTTAGCACAAATTGAAAATATACAATGTTTATTCATTTTTTATTTCTGCAATTTTATTGGACATAATAATTTTATTAAATAATTTCTTTGAGTCTTCTTGAAAAAGAATATAATCGCAACGTAAAATTATTGACAATGCAAAAAAATAGGTATATAACCCATAATAACCTGTTACTAATAACAATAAAAAAAATGATAATGAAAATGATTTAGAAATGCTTGTCTTACAAAATGAAAATAAATACAAGAAAGAACCACATGTGTAACATACACAACCTATAATACCCAAAGATACTACTCCGTGTAGTAATATAGACTCAAAGCCCAACAAATCCGGATGTGTTCCATATTTAGATAAAAAATCAGATATCCAAAGATTCCCCATTCCAAACAGTAACGCTCTAGTACTACCTCGAAACAAATCTAAAGCAGATAACATTTGATCTGTTCTCATTTCTAAACTAGATCCAGACACCTCGTCATTTGTATTAATCACAGAATCATAATTAAACACAAAAATAACAAAGGATAGAATAAATAAAGCCAACAAATACTTATAATGCTTTTGGAAGAACAAATATAACACCACTGCGGCCACAAATGAAAGTAAAGCGGATCTACACCCAGTAAAAAACAAATTTATAAAGCATAAGACACAAACAGATATAGATAAATAAGATGGCAATATTTTTCTTTTAAAAATATAAAAATATAATATAAGCATTGAAAATGTAATTGCCCCCCAAGATAACGGATGGTCAGAAAAGCACATTATTCGTGATGTCAATCCAAATCTTTCTTCTCCAGAGACACCTCCAGAATTCAAAACAAAGCCATTTGCCTCAAAACTACTACCTGCTGTTGCCAAAAAAGACAATGGGTTAGATTTAAAAAAATACGTTATTACTCCATACAGAAGAATAAATAATAGTACCGGCGTAAAATATTTTATCAATTGTCTTATTTGCTCTTTTGATACAATTAATCCTACAACAAAAATAATTACACATTTTGAAGCGATTTCAACCACACCTGCCGACAACATGGAATATGAAAATTTTTGCACACCCAAAAGAAGTATAACGAAATACAAAAAGGCAAATAACAACACATATATCTTAAATCTAACCAAATATTTACTTTTCTTATATATACAAAAGAAAGCTGTATAAATCAAAAAAATTGCATTTTGAATAGGAAATAACCTGACATTAGGAAATATTACTATAACGGTAGAAACAAGACTAAACAAAAGAAACAACAAAACAAAAGAAACGGATAAATCCTTTGTTTTATAGAACACATACAAGCTATATAATATGAAAGAGAGAGAAAGGTACATTCTTTAACTTCTTAGAACTTTATCATATATCTTTTTCACTTCTTCCGCATTCTTTCTCTTTGTATATAATTCCGTTACTACTTCATACGCAACATCTCTCATTTTTCTCGTATCTAAACATTCCAATTTTCTGATTATCTGATGAATTTCATTATCATTATTAAATCTAATTCCAATTTCAGTCCCTTTTAAATCCTTACCTCTATCAAATTGTTCTTTGATTCCACCCCTATCTCTACCGACTACCAAACAATGATTATACATGGCTTCTACAGAAATAAAACCAAAGCCCTCTGAATAACTTGGAACAAATAAAGCAACAGCCTTGGACATCAAATCATAAACATCATTTCTGAAACCTAAAAATTTAATTCTTTCTGAATTATTTGATAATTCTTTGCATTGATTCATATAGTCCTCACAACCCTCTCCTGCAATTAATAAATTATATTTATCATACTCCTTGGCATATATCAGAAACTCTTTTATCAATGGCAAAATACCTTTTGCCTCCTCTAAGCGACCAACGAATAAAATATAATCATCCTTTGCCATATCGGACATATCCTCTGAAGGTAAAACACCATCATAAACCACTTCACTATTTACTAATGGGTAAAAATGAAATTGTACAGCCTTTGTTATTACAATATTGTAATTATTATTATCTCTATATTTGGAAATTAAAGATTTCATTGATGGCATTGGTTTTAAACCAAAATCAGTGTCAATAAACTCACGTAAATGCCAAACATGAGTAATTCCATTTTTTTTTGCAATTTCATAGCCTATATCCAAAGGACCGACATTAGTATGGATAATATCTGGCCTGTATTGCTTAACAACACGGTCCAAACAATACATTGCAAAATTTCTTCTAAAAAGGCTGACTGCATTTTTTATGTTCCTTATGAAAAAATTATCAGAATCAGAAAAAATGGACAAAGAATAGCTTATGTCAGAATAGAAACAAGTAATACTCCTTGCTTCAAGAAACGATGAAAAATCGCCTTTACTTGGAAAAAAAACACAAATATCAACTATGTTTTTTAATTCTAAGATGATATTAAGTAATGCGATTGAAGCTCCACCCTTTAAATGTGAAGCACTTACGACATAGAGAACCTTCAACTTCTTTATAATTCAATTGTATAACCTAAAAAAATATATTTTAACAACAAGATACTCTTTTATTCTTCTAATTGCAAAATGCTTAGATTTAATATGATAGAGTATATACTTATCTATATACTTTTTTAAAACTTCACTCAATTCATGATACTCGCTTTTTTCAAGAGGAAACCGAGACTTTTTAATCAACTGACTAAAACCAACTATGGTTCCCGCGACTAAGGAGCGATACCTCACTATCTCTTTTTCATCAATGCAAGACTCAAAACGAATTAAAGATTCAATAATTTTTATTATAGACTTAACATTTCCCACACCAAAAGAGGACATAATAGAACCACTATTCCTTAATAAATAATTGTACGTGTGATTGTTGAACATGTATACTTTATTTGCCAGATAAAGACATCGAATTCCGAACTCATTATCCTCATGTTTGATTCCATACATAAAATTAAGATTATTATCTTCAAGAAATTTTCTTTTAAAGACAAACAATTGAGACGGAGATTCATGTCCTTCATCAAATAAATATTCTTTCCCTGAGCATATCAATTTACCAGCGAGGAATCTACTAAAAGCATCCTTTTTTATCTTTCCAGAAATTTCCTCAATACGATTTGCAAGCATCGAAATAACATCGACATCATTTTTTTCAATTATTGAAAATATTTCTTGAATACTATTTTGTTCTATCCAATCATCACTATCAACAAACCAAATATACTTTCCTTTAGCAATTTTCTTACCATTATTTCTTGCCATACTAAGACCTTGGTTCTCTTGATTTATTACAAATAGATTATTATACTTAAGCACAAACTTGTCCACTATTTGCATGCTATTATCCAGAGTTCCATCGTTAACTACGATAACTTCATATAACGAAGAATCAATATTTTGAGAAAATATGCTATTCAAACATTTGAATATATATTTCTCAACATTATAAACCGGGACTATTATCGAAAGACATGGACTTATCATATTTCACTCAAAATTTATATAGACGTTTTGCTGTTTGATGATAAGACATCCTTAATACTTTCATGTAAATCTTTTTTTTCACCTTGAAAAAGATATCACTGAACTTATTTTTTAGCTTGCTATTGAATGATTTTTTTTCTTTTAAAAATGACAAATATTCATTCTTTGGCATCTTCCATAATTGCTCCAGTTCACAACGGATATTATCTTCAAAATTCAGTCTCTCCATCTCCATTAAATTAGAAAAGACACCTAAACTTTTTTCTTTCTCTGTCAATTTGATCTTTAAGCAGATATAATCAAAAATCTTACGCCTATCCCTCAAATTACTGCCATCAGAGTCCCTTTTTGCAGTGACAGCACCAGAATGTCTTCTGAAGAAATTTAAGGGTTCATTAACAACCGCAACACTGCCACATTCCGCAATCTCAACCCAAAACATATAATCACCTGCTCCCTTAAAAGACTGATATGTTTTATCAACAGACAAAGCAAATCTCCGAGAAAACAAGGCCATTCCTGCATTACAGATTCCATTACCGCAAAGCATATTTTTCCTTATGAAATCAGGACCCGAATAAACTTCGTCTTTTTTTCTTGGTTCAATTCCATCATAAATGAAACCATCTTCATTAACAAAAAAAGTATTGCATTTTGCCAATACTAGATTATAATTCTCTTCAAATTTTCTAACTAACCTTTCTAATAACTCAGGTCTACAAAAATCGTCACTTTCTGCAATATAACAAAGCTCACCGTTAGCAAGAGCCAATCCTTTCTCCCATTGAATAAATGTATTTCCCGTATTATTTTGATTATACACAATATGAGACACATGAGCGTTCGTTCTGTATGATTCTATTATATCACGACTGTTATCCGTAGAACAATCATCAAGAATAATGATTTCAAAGTTTTGATATGTTTGTTCCAAAACACTACCAATCCGCTTGTTTAGATAACGAGCATGAGAATAATTGGGTATTATAACGCTAACTAATGGATTCTTCATCTCTACTCCGTTAAGAATCGTGAAACAAATTTAGAGAAACAATTCATCGCCACAGCCTTCGCCTTCTTTGTGGCTTTTTCATCTTTCGAAATCAACGGAAGTAAATATTTAACCGATTTATTTATCTCAGATCTACCTTGTTCTGTCGAAACAGATGAAATATCAATCATACAATCCTTCTTATCCAAAGCTTCCAGAAGACCTTCTATCTTATGTTCATAACTGAGTGCTACGAATGGAACATTATTATTTATTGCAAAAACAATACTATGATATCGGGCACCCACAAGCAATGTAGCATCAGAAATCAAAGTTTGTTGCAAATCAGAGCTATATGTATCCGGTAGAACTATAATTCTTTCGTTATTCATGTTTTTTGCGATATCATGAAATAAACAAACATCATCATTTTCATAATCTCCAAACATAAAAGTTTGTGGCAACATAATAATGTTACATTCATTATGTGCCTGCAACATAATTTCAGCCATTTCGCTATAGAAACTGATTATTTGCTGTTTCGTAAGTTTATCCTTATAAGCATAATGCCAAATTAGTATATTAGGCACAAACACCATATATGGTTTGCCTGCAATAAGCTCCTTTACTTCCTTGGGTATCTCAACATAAGGCTGTTCAAGAAAAGCGGAGTCTAAAGTTGATTCATAAGGTATCCCAAGTTCAATTGCAAGATGTTCTGTTTTCTTATCTCGAATAGAGAGAAAAGAAAAATAACGTAACATTTCCAAGCTATACTGTTTGAAAAGACGATTACTTTCTGTTTCTGTTGGGAAAGGACCAAAAGAACGTCCATAATAAATAATAGGACGTTTAAACAACTTAGCTATGCGTAAGCCCTCTATATGATGCCAATTTTGAAATCCTCCCATACAAATACCACCAGGGGCATTCAGTACCAAATCCGCATTCACATAATAATACCTGATCTTACGTAGAGTTGGTTCTACAAACCAAGTCCATCTCATATAAGACTTTCTCAACACAAGATTGCGCAATTTATGATATATTCTATTAAGTATAGAATATGGACGAGGAATACGTATGAGGACATATTCTACTTGCGGACTCATTACTTGAAATGCATCAATTTGCTCTTCTGTATAGGTGTCAAATAGTACTGTTATCCTAACATCTGGTTTTGCTTTTATTATAGACCGTACTAATGCTCGATGCGCAGACTCATCTCCTCTATTACACAAAGGCTGATTTATGATTAATACCTGCATTCCCTATAAATATTTATTTTCAAAAATGAAATTCAACCTCTTATCAATGTTTTCATCGCTTCAATGCGATTATTTCCTATGATACACTTTACTTCACTTTTAATTCTATCAAAACACGAACCATTGCTAGTATCTTTTTCTATACTACACATTCGTTTTAATGCCTCATCTTCATCATCAACTCTTGTGAAAACCTCAAATAACATCGGTTTTCCAGAACAATTTTTAGACACAAAACGACCACTGACATTAAAAAATTCGTCTTTATTTGAAGCTGAAATATATTCAAATCCCAAATCGGTTGCGTAATGACGAACCAAATCCGAGGATTGTCGGCCAAAATGACCTGCTGCCGACATAAAAGAATCTATATCTTTTATGCAGGTAATATTTTCCTGTTTAGATAGATGAAACTCTGCCGCCTTCGAATTGTTCACAAGAAGTATTCGGACATTAGGAGCGACATGGCGATTTCCTAACGAATTCAAATCGTAGAAAAAAGAAAGGTCTCCTACAATACCATAATACAACGTATCCGGAGATACTAATGAAGCTCCTATCAAAGAAGATAAGTTTCCATCTATGCCAAAACCTCCCTGATTACAATAAACACGGACGGTTTTATCAAAAGGCCAATAACTCCAAGAGCGTAACGGACTAAGAATACCAAGATGGACACAACTATTAACAGGTATTTTAGAAGAAAGTTGCTGAGCTATCCATATATGGGAAAAAGGCAATTCTGGTACATTTAACCGCAACCGATTAACAACCTCCACACATGTGTTCAGATACGAATCGTCATGAGGATTGCTATCTGCCAACTGATTATAGTGATTAAAGAAACTATATTCCGACATTTCAAAAACAGCAGTTAAACTACCATAACGATCACATAGGTTACCATCCTCATTAACTCTCCAACACTGCTTCGGAAATCCAACCATCCCTGCAAAATCGGCCATTTCTCCTATATGAATCAACAAATCGATATTTCTATTCGGATCCTTAAAATGCTGTTCTAATGCGATTTGATAATTTATGCCATATTTTCCATTGTAATTGGATGTAATATCTGCAAAAACCACAGAATTGTAAATCTCACAAAACTTATCAATAGACTCAATAGCAGACCTAGACCATTCAAAATGAGATCCTGCATAAATACAGATCTTCCCCTTTTTAGGAATATCAGGAAAACAATCATTTTCTAACACTCGAATAATCTTTCTTACATATGGCAATTCTTTTACAGAATAGTCGCTACTATATGTTGTGGACAAGTTTATATGTACAGGACCCATCCCATGATGATCAAGTTCTAGTAAAGCTCTGTTTACCTTCAGTTCACAATCTCTTTCATCCTCCTTATCTTTTATATTCTGAAGATGTACACTATAACGAAGCACATCTTTAGGTTGTTGTGTCCGATCAATGACCTGACATATCATATTGCCAATCTTAGCAATATCTTGCGTTGATGTTATAGCGACAATCGGAAGTTTTCGATAGAAAGCCTCCGTTAAAGCAGAATAGTAGTTACGAGATGCGGTTGCCCCTGTACAACTCAAGACAACAGGTTCCTGTGTTTCTGCCGCCATTCCACAAGCCATATATGCAGCAGAACGCTCATCTACACATGAATATATTTCAAAAAAAGAGTCTTGTTGGATACTTCCAACAAAAGTAACATTAGTACTTCCTGGAGACACTATAACCCTCTTTATTCCATACATTTTCAATAAAGATACAACTATCTGAACATTTCGTTCCGCACTATAATATTGTTCCATTTCTACCTTAGTTTTGATATCTTTTTCAATACAAGTTCTCTTTCCGAGTGTTCCAATCCAAAAGAATAAACGCTAACTACTATTGCACCTATACTAACAAAAGAAATAATAAAAAAACGACTTATTGATTGAGGCATTAAACACCAAATGATACCAGGAGGTATCACGGCAAACAATGTCACATAAGATATTTTCAAAATAACCTCATTAACAAATTTCTTGATAGGAAAATCCATTAGACCTTTTATCAAATATAATTTAATAAAAACGAGCACCCCATATACAACAATAAAAATAAGATAAGAAGAATAAGGAGGATAACCTAAAGAGAAAAAAAGCCAAGAAAGGAAAAATGGCAAACATCCCCATGTCGCCACATACAAGTAATACTTTTTAACTTTCCCTGTAGCCCAACAAGCATTAGCCAATGAATTTCCCAATAAATCAAACATAGTTCCAATCAGAGTAAGTCGAACAAATATAGAAGCATACTCAGGCACCATCTTTAACCATAATTTCAATACAATATCCGCCTCATAACATATTGGAACAGTAAAAAACAGCATTAATAAAAAAGAATACTTAGCACCTCTACATACAAGAGTATTCATATAATCAAGATCACCACTTGCATATGATTTCGTAATTTGAGGATTTAACGCTGTTGTGAAATTTGTCACAAATTGTCTTACGACACCCTCTACTTGAGCGGCAACTCCTCTACCCGCATTAACTGCCACTCCAAAAAATAGATTTGTCACAAGATTTACACCTTGTGTATTAAATATATATGCAGCAGATCCAAATAAATTCCAACCAGCAAAACCACCCATCTCCTTCAATAAAGTTTTATCAAACACGAAACTATACTTACATTCTTTAAAATTACGGACACAATAAATTCTATACCCTATTGATACCAAAAGTAACACAAATAGGAAAAGAGCAGAATATGAGATGAGTTTATCAAACGGAGAAATATAAAGTAAATAGACAACTATTAGTTTCACGATTACCTCAAAAACACTAAAAAATGCAAATACTCCCATCTTCTCATGTGCTATTATTGCAGAGTTATATGGTACATTAAGCAGATTAATAACAAACGACAAAATAGCAAACTGCATTACCCAATTAGCAGCATACATTCTTGATTCAGGTATATTAAGTTTTGTATTCAAGAACCAAACTCCGAGAATTTCTATTAAAACAGAAACAAGAATAGCTATCACAAGTAACACATTAACACTTGTCGAAAATATGGATTTTAGTCTTTTCAAGTATCCTGTACCCAACTCATATGTAAGAAAACGACTTATTGCCGCAGATAAAGTATTCGTCAGAAAACTAAACATAAACACAACTCCAGCAACAACATTATTGATGCCATAATCGTCCACTCCAAGCACATTCATAACGACACGACTTGTAAATAGACTTACCAACATTGTGAATATCATACGGATATAGAGTAATATCGTATTCTTTGCGATTCTCTTACTATTTTCTCTATTATTCACAATAATGTTTTTATTAAAATTGATATGCTATGTCATCAAAGGTAATCAGACCAGATCCTCCCGTCATATATATCACATCCCCTACAATAGTATTTCCCATATTACTGACCAAAATAACTGCCATATTTGCAATCTCTTGTGGCATAGCATATCTACCTATCGGATTTTTTTCAAATGCAATATTATCATCTCCATCTTTCAGCAACATAGGTGTAGCTGTAGGTCCTGGTGCTAATCCATTCACAGTTATTCCATAAGGAGAATATAACTTTGCTAAGCCTAATGTTAAACCACGAATTCCCCATTTAGAAATAGTATATGCTGATGATGCCGGTCTAAGAGATGAAGATGATGCAATATTCAATATATTTCCATTTATCTTATTAGCCTTATAATAACGACCAATCATCTGAGACAGAAAGAAGACCCCTTTCAAATTGGTATCAATTATTTTATCAAAATCAGATTCTTTCACATCATTAATCTCGCCACCCAGAACTCCAGCATTATTTACCAAAATATCAACTTGCCCAATCTTTTGTATAATATCTGCAAAAATGGATTCAAAAGAAGAGACATTTCTATTATCTAAGACAACTCCTAAAACAATAACAGAATCAACAAAGAAAAAAGACCTCAATTTATACGATGCCTCTTTAACCCTATTTTCCGTACGTCCAGTAATAATAACTCGTGCCCCCGCATTCAAATAGGCTTTCGCTATTTCAAAACCGATACCAGAGGTACCTCCTGTAATTAATGCCGTTCGTCCTTTCAGTAACTCATTAGGAGCAAGAATTGAAATATTGGACATCACTACCTTATTCGGAACTCCATGCCGAACATAACAAATACCCCGTCTAAGGTAATTGCATAATTTTCTTAATTTCACAATTGATTTTGTTATGAAATTCATTTTATCTTATTTCCCCTTATTCCTCTTTTCCCGCTTTCGTGATCATCTGAACTTTCGTGGAGCTTTCAATGGCTTTCAATGCGATGTCCTTGACACTCTCTTCTGCCTTTGCTGCTTTGTTTGAATATTCTTTCAATTGAGCAGACAATTCT
>Ga0172378_10007443_pt1 | contig 10188 bp, 4 predicted proteins | sample GrowelOW332metaG_FD_119755 | JGI IMG/M metagenome (GOLD analysis project Ga0172378, IMG submission 119755) | Groundwater microbial communities from an aquifer near a municipal landfill in Southern Ontario, Canada - Pumphouse #3_1 metaG | ecosystem: Environmental > Aquatic > Deep subsurface >... | reverse complement strand
GTATACTCATCTTCGGGGTCGAGAATAAATATACGTGCATTATCGGCTGCCAAGTTTGCCAACAAAACTTTTGTTGCATAGGACTTTCCACTACCAGACTTACCAATAATCATCATATTTGAGTTTACACGTTCATTATTTCTCTGAAAGAAATCCACAAATACAGGATAGTTATTCCAACCAAGATAGAACCCTCCCACATCTTGCAAACTGTTAGAGATAAATGGGAACATTCCTGCAATACACGTTGTCTGTATTCCACGTTCAAAAGAAGTACATTTGTCTATACGAGAAATATTATTACTAATAAAGGCTTCGACTTGTCGCCCAAACATTTCACTATATTTGAACCCGTATTGCTTTAACAGTCCACGAACCTCTTTTTTAACACCTTCCTCAGCCATAATGTGTATATTTACATTATATAAGTACTCATTTCCTATTTTTAAATCAGATACCAACTCATGCAAGGTCTGTAACTGTGTTTCCAACTCTACCTGCTTACTTGATTTAAACACACCTCTTGAACGTGCCTCCAACTCTACAATAGCACGGTCAAGTTGTTTTTCTGCTTGCTGTGGTTGAACCGGTCGTACGTTTACAACAACCTTACAAGAACTTAGGCTAAAAAATGGCCAAGCCCAAGCATTTGATACATTTAACGGATAATCTGTTATAGAAAAATTTCGGAACTCGTTTCCGTTTACAACTGTTCTACCTACTTTAAAATGAATATTATCAGGAGTTGCCCATTTAGTATATTCTTTCATTGGTATTATAGCCAACTCGCCTTGGTCAAAATCCTTACCATAATTAGAACGCAAAAATATTGCTAAATCTTGGTCACGCAAACGGGTGGCAACCATTGGAACCAAACCACGCATTAAAGAACTTATCATACCTTCCAAAGTAATGGTCAAACCCTCTCTGTCGTTATCGTAAACAACAATATAAAAATGGTCCTTAAAGATTTTTGAGTCATCTTGGAAATCTCTTAAACGTTCTAGTCTAGATTCAAATATCAATGAACGAGCCTCAGCCTCTTCCTTAGACATTTCTTTATCAGTAACCCTTTCTAGTACCTCATCATACTTTCTATCCTCAGCATATATGTATTCTTCCATAGGCATTGGTAAAGTAGTCTTTACTATACTAGCAATCTGTGTTTGGTTAATTAGACGCAACGCATTAGCAATAGTATTAATAGCAGCATCTTGCTTTTCTTCATTTAATAACCAGAATTCAATAGGTCGAATTTCTATCACAGCACCATAATAAGTTTCAAAATCAATAAATCCATCGTGAATATTTACATAGGGAACTATTTCACTCATAGGCGAAGTCTTTGCTTTTGGAAACTTAGAATAATTTTTACGATACGCCAAAAATTTAATCAATAGTAAAAGTGTAGTATATAACGGTAAGCCATCAGCCAAACGAAGATATAAACAAATGATAACAGCAGTCCAAATAGAACCTAAATATACTTTGGTCATCACATCACCAATACCTGTACTTAATATAATAAGTAAAAGTACAGCAACGCCTACTACTCCTAATATAATATCTCCAAGGGTAACCCCTCGGAAGAATTCCATTTTAACTTTGGTTCTTCTTGGAATATATCTCATTTTCATTCCCCTACACTCTTATTTTAACTAAATTATAATATAATAACCAAAAAAATCAAAACAAATAAAGGCAAATAAAAGAATTTTGTCTAAATAAATAGAAAAAAACAACAAAAATATTTCACTTTTGTAAAGTAACTTATATAAGAAAAATAAAGACAATAAAAAAGATTATTAAAACTGTAATAATAAAAAAGAAAATATAATTAAAAATGAAAAACAAATAATAAGATATAAATATAAATGAAAATGAAAACATAAACATAAACATAAATGAAAAAGATAAAGACACAAAAAAGAACGCTTTTGCGTTCTTTTTGTAACGTCTGAAATTAAAAAACTTTAATAATTTCCCCTACTATTTATGCTCTTTAACACCTCGGTATACAGCATCTGGTAAATTGTTTGCTACTTGATTTATTTTTGTTTCTATAGTTGTTCCCGCAGTTCTCATTGCCTCACTTGCTGTTGCCACATTCTTTCCTGCACTGTTAACCTCCTCCGCTGCTTTACCAAGTTTACTTATAGCATCCTTTAATGCTTCTACTATTGCAGGATCTAAGCCTACATTATTTGGATTGTCATCATCAGTTTGGTCTTTAACAATCTCAACTTTAACTAGCTCATCATTTTTACCTGTTACGTTCTCAGTTTCTTTCCTTATCTTTGCCTCTGTAAATTTCTGATATTCAGCCTCTTTTTCTTTATCAGATTTACCGCTGAGTTTATCTTCATTTGCACTAGCCCAGTCATTAAAGTCTTTTTTATTTTTCATTTCGTCTCGTTTCTTTTCCCTTACTGCCTCATCATCAGAAGCCTTTTTCTCATCCTTCTTGTCCCCTCTCAATGCGTTTGCTGATGCTAAGGTCCTACCTTTTCCATCTCCAACATCATGCCCAAACAATTTAAGATTACCGAGTATACCTTCACCTGCAGCGGCTGTTTCTCCAAGTCCTTTCAATGTTAAGTGCGAAGATAATCCTTTACCCGCACTTGTCAGCAATCCCCCATAAGCATTACCAACTTCAGTTTTATATCCTTGCCCCTTCATAATAGTACTTGCTTGTCCAATTAATCCATTCTGCAGTCTACTAATTCTCTTTTTACCTGCTTGAGAGTTTTCATCTGAAGCATCATATACCTTGCTTAAATCTTCAAAAGTCCCTTTATATTTATTATCTTCATTAGCGTGTCCAAATAATTTACGTTTTACATTTCCCTCTTTATCGGTAACATACTTCTTATTATCCAAACCCTTTTGACGATATTTATCAACTTTTGGTTGAAGTGCTGCAGATAATCCTGATTTCTGAGAAGCCCAACCACCAAGACGACCAGCATCCCTACCGAGTGCTTTAGCACCTTGAAAACCTAGTCGAGCGGCATTTATAGTTCCTGCTCCGACACGACCTACCATCTTGGTTACGCCCTCTTTCTTTGCCTCACCCTTTGCTAGTGCATCATCAGCACCAATCAAAGAAGATATCAAAGCACTGAAATCTTTTACTGCTAGTAAACCTACAATTAAGAATATTAACTGAACAATACTGTTAAACACAGCATAAATTCCAGTATTTGGGAAGATGTTAATATCTCGCAATACTGCAAGTAACATAAACATTAAGTTTAAACCTATGATAGGACCATACATAGCCCCTACACGCTTGATAAACTCACCACGCCATTGATTGTATTTTTTACCATCATCTATTGGCATAAAGGCAATTATTGGTGGAGATACAATAAACAATATGGACAACTCAAACAAACGTTGAATAATGGCAATACAGGTAGTCAATAACAAAGCAGCAGCAATAAATCCACCCATAAATCCTATAAGGTAATTATACCCCATAAATAAATCATAGTAATAATATGTAAAGGTGAAATTATCTATATCAAAAGTTTCAATATAATAATTGTTTACATTACTCATTAAACTCAAACAGAACATTTGATCGCCGGATATATTAAAGGTATGGTCACCTGGCGTTTCTATTTTTTGCAAAAACGCTGTATCAATGGCTAATGCAACCTCTTCCTGAGTAGCATTAGTTCCTTTAAGTCCTAAATATTCTCCTATGTCCGAGTTTTTAACGGTCATAGCAAAATCATAATCTGTTCTACAACGGTTAGCATCGTGCGACGCCGCAAAGAATACTGTGGTACTTAACGAAGAAGATTGATTTGATGTTGCCTCATCTAACGACTTCAAAAATATGTTTGCAATCCAAATACCAAATAAACATACTACTGGAACGGCTGCAAAATAAAACAAGGCCTTTATAGACCTACCTATAATAGCACCTTTTGGGTTTGCACCCCTTTCTACAAATTCACTACGAATAATCGCAACAAAAGTAGTAACAAATAAAAGCATAATGGCAACAACAAGTACTCCATAGAATATAGACATAACGGTATCGCTCATCAACATAGAAAGAACCATATCACCTGACTGTTCTTCTCCTTGATAATAATACAAATCAAGACCTGCCATAGACCTAAATATACCTTGAATACAATCTATTAGCCAGAAAAAACCTATCTGCAAAGAATAAAGGAGCATAGCAAGCGGGGTAATAATAATACTTAACATCTGCTCGACTAAGCCATTTACCATTGAGCCTAACCAACTAGCAATTCCAGCAAGTTGTGTGGATACAAAAGCCTGCACTATGTTTCCTCCTTTTTCGCTCTTTCAATACATTTTAACAAATAGCAGTTCCATTGTCTAGTCATTTTTCAAAAATATTCGTCAATAATGTAAATAATTCAACAATATCTTTCCAAATTTTTTCATTTTTATTTGATAATTGCAACAGATTTTAATATTCATCTAATTTTAATGATAAATAAAAATTTATGTTAAAACTAAACTTATTTGTACTTTTATATTAATCTAAAAATAATAGTTTAGTAAAATGAAGCCCTATTCATCATCTGTATTATTTAAATCCCAAAAATCTGGCATAATTAAAAATTTAAAATTATACTCTTGGTCAGTTTGTTCATCTAATATTTGGAATATAAATTCAAAGTAAGTATCATCACTGCTAGACACAAAATTTTTGCTTTCTTCATCATTATAAGTAAAAGGTAATAAATTATACAAATCAGCAAGTGCGGTGTTATCAACACTGTTGGTGTGATATCCATAACCTATTTTGGTAGTTTCATCATATCTTCCATTATAATCTAATTCTCCATCATAAGAATCCACACCTGTTTCAGAAATTAAACTATACTGTTCATCGGTTAATACAGCAGACAAATCCAAGTCCCAAACCGAATTTCTTTCTTCATCATTCAATAATTGCTCTGGGTCAGTCCAAGAATCCATATTCTCCCAATCGAGATCAGTTTGAGTTTCCTCATTTGTCCAATCACAATCTTCTTCACTGTTTAAATTCAAAATACAAACAGGAACAGTAAAAGTAGTGCCATTAGTATGAACACGCAACCAAACCAACATTGAAAAGTTCGTTTCAGAATCTACATATATTGTAAAACTATCAAACTTAGTTGTTGCACTTGGCATAAACAAAACACTCTGATACTGTGCATAATCCATATTGTTTAATCTACGAACGGTAGTATCTGTCGCTTCAACCCCTGGGGTAAAATATTCAGTAGAAGTTAAATCCTGCACTTCCATTGCATAGATATCTATAAAACCCTCATCAAAATGGCCATTTCCATTTGAGTCCGTAAACTCAAACTCATCCCCTTCTTCTCCTTTAACTATATAGGTCATATTTGTCACTAAGTTATCAACCTTTGTAATGTATCCCGCATAAAAACTGCCATTATCTGATGCAAAATTAACATCATACTGTCCATTTCCATTTATATCATAATAGAGACTATCATAAGTGCCACTATCGTTTAAGTCTACAAAAGGCTCGCCATCATCATAACTTCCACTAGCATTTTCATCGGTGTATTCCTCAGCAAAAGTTGGCTCAGAATAAGAAATGTTTCCATTGTTAACATCATCAGCATAAGCCAGAGCAGTTGCACCAATAATATCATTTAGGATAAATTCTTTTATATCGGTTGCTACACTATTAGTATCTTCCAAAGTACCTATATCAAAACCAAGTTTATCAAACTCATCAACATATTCATTTATCCTATTTTTAGCATTCTGAGGCTCTGATGCATATCCATAAGTGGTTGGTGTAATATTAGCACCATACAAATCATTCAACACTATTTCCATCAATCTTATTTGAACATACAGTTTATAAGTTTCAACATATTCACTAGCATAATCCTGAGCATTACCATTATCAATATCATAACTTTCCAAGTTTAAAGTCCATTGGTATGCAGTAGAATAAACAGGGGACAAAGTTGTTCCATCATAGTTCCAACCTGTAATCACCCGCTCAATCATATAGGCATTAGTATCATAAGTGTTTAAGTTTCTAACCTCAGGTGAAATGCTTTCTATTCGTGTACTATAATCGCTATCCACACTAGTAATAGGAGTATCAGAAATACCCCCACCATATTGCCCTAGCAAATAATATAAACTATATTCAGAAAGTATTTCAAACTGTGCGGATACATTTGTGTAAAACCTTGCTCGTTCATTGTCAGTGTTAGCATTCCCCGTTACATCATCTGCGGGAGGCACAGAAAGAATACGAACACCATCATAACTATCTATGTAATCACTATAATAGGACCAATTTCCTTCATCACCTTTCACAAATTCTGGATCTGGGCCATCTGCTATCGTTCCACCTGAGCCATTATTATTAGTATCGCCACCATCAGGCAAATTCAAATCATCACTTCCCGTTCCAAAAGTCCACCCTGGAATTATTGAACACCCCGCAGAACAAAAAAGAAAGGTAAAAGTGCAGAGTAATCCAAAAATTTTGGAAAATATCTTCTTCACTTTCACCCTCCCTAGTAGGGGTACAACGCTCCCTTTTTAAAATTTAAACAATTTGTAAATTTAATTAAACGGTAGTACTTTCTACCCAACCAAATATAGCATCAACATTCGTTACAAATAAGTACATCAATAGTACTAATACAAATATTGCTACAAAACCTATGATTGCATTAACCATACGGCTTTTTGCTTCCTGTCTCTTATCTGCACTATCTGCCTTTGCTAAGTTAACACCAAGGTAAACAGAGTAAATAATACCAGCAGCACCTACAACAATCATAATAGGCACTAGAATGTAACTAATGTATTTAAAAATTTCTTTTGCTAATGTAGATAATCCCTCTGTCCCCGTTGTTGGATCAGCATCTAAAAACATTCCCATTCCTATTGCTAAACTTGTAAAGTTCATAAATAAAATACCTCCCGATTTTTATCCGATTTTTAATATGTTTCGCATCTTTAATCAAAATTATGTAAAAAATGCAGGAAAACATATATGTATGCTCATATAGTATCAAATAAAAAATACAAAAGCAAACATTTTTTTACATTTTTTTACATTTTTTTATTTTTTTACATTTTATTCATAAAACTAGTTTTCAAATACAGCGAAGTAATCAACCTATAATATATCTATTTTTTGCTTTTCCTATTTATATTTCTTCTACATTTTACATACATTATTCCCTTTTTACTTTTTCTACTTATAATTTCTTCTACATTTTACATACATTATTTCTCTTTTGCTTTTTATATTTATAATTTCTTTTGTATTTTAAATATATCATTTCCATTTACTTCTATTTTATTTTTTCTATATATTAACTCACCATTTTGTGATATATTTTTAAATTCCTCTTTAATTCCTTTTTACTGGTATTACATATAATGGTTGATATATTTCTTATCTTTACTTTTTATACTTTACTTTTTCTATATATCAATTCACTGTATTTCTTATATATTTTAAAATTCCTCTTTAATTCCTTTTTTCTTACTTTTTTATGACTTACTATTTGCTTTTCTTTATTTTGCTTTTTAACTTTTTTAATTTTTAGTATTTTTTTCGCTTTACTTTTTAACTTTCTTTACTTTTTGAGTAATTTTTTTTTCTTGCTTTACTTTTTAACTTTCTTTACTTTTTCAGCAATTTATTTTGCTTTTTTAATTTTTATAATATATAATAATAGAAAATCATTGCTTTGGAGGAAAAAATGAATGCTTTCTTAAAATATATTCTTTTTTATGTCGGAGTAGCAGTAGCGTGCTTATTGGTAGGGGGAACAATTGGCTCTTTCATTGGAACAGGTTCTATTAGTGCAAATGCTATGTTCTCTGGGACTTATTCATTAGTAATATCTGGTGTACTTTTCTTAGTTTTTGTTTTATTTATGCTTCTAAGAATGTCCGATGATAAAAAAGGTCCTATGTTTAAATCAACAAAAAAGAAAGAAACCGAGGTTAAACAGTTTTTTGACTCTCACTGGCTAACCGAAAAAGAGATGGATAAAAAATATCCTTTGGTAACATTCAGACATTTGGGTGCTGTTAAATCTGGTATCCCTCTCCGTGCCGAATTATCAGGTAATGATGTCAAAATAAATATGAAGTATGAAAACTGGCACGCAATGGTAATTGGAACTACTGGTAGTGGTAAGACTGCTGGTTTTGTTGGGCCTTGTATTCAAATACTAGGTGCTTGTAAAGATAAACCTTGTTTAGTTATTAACGATATGAAAGGTGAGTTGTTCCGTGATCATAGCGAACACTTAAAGAAAAATGGATATAACGTAATTGCTCTTGACCTTCGTGACACTTTCAGTTCTACTCGTTGGAACCCTATGGAAAAACCTTTTAACGCTTTTCAACGTAGTTTACATTTATATGATGAAGTAAAAATGCACTCAAACCAAAACCCTGCTGATTTAGGCTTGGAAATTCTAGCCCCTGTCTACAATCGAGAATGGTATGAGTTTGAAGGCAGAGCCTACCCTACTCGTGCTTTACTAGAAAATGATTTAACCGCATTACAAAAACGTTTAAAAGATGACTCTTATGAAGACTTAAATGATATTGCTATTACTCTTTGCCCTCAAATCTCACAAGGTGATGGCGCAACTTGGGAACGTGGTGCAAAGGATTTTGTCCTTGGAACAATGTTGGCAATGTTGGAAGATAGTGCTTATCCTGAACTTGGTATGACACGTGAAAAATATAACTTATTCAATGTGTATAAGATCTGTAACTTACGTGATACTGATCCAGACAACCAATTTTCTACCCTATCTAAATATTTTCAAGGCAGAAACAAATTATCTAATGCAGTACAACTTGCTGGACCTATTGTAAATAATGCGGCAACAACTACTCGTGGTTATATGGGGATTGTATCAGGATATTTAAGTTCTTTTGCAGATGAGGGTATATGTTTTGCAACTAGCGCTAACGAAATGGATTTTGAACATTTCACGGAAACACCAACAGCCCTATTTATAAAAGTACCAGATGAAAAAGATACCCGTCACGGAATTGCTACAATGTGTATTATACAGTTATATAAAACACTAGTAGACACCGCAAACAAAACGCAAAAACTTGAATTGCCTCGCCGTGTATATTTTATTCTTGATGAGTTTGGTAACTTACCAAAAATACCAAAGTTTGACAGTATAATTACCGTTGGGCGAAGCCGTGGAATAAGTCTGTTCCTAGTCGTTCAAAGTTATACACAGATAAACATAAAATATGGTGATGCTGTTGCTGATACTTTAAAAAGTAACTGTAATATTCACTACTTCTTGGGTACAACAGATGCCAAAACTAAGGAAGATTTTAGTTTACGTTGTGGGAACACATCAGTGGATAGCACTTCCTCAACAAAAAATAAGGGTAAAGACGCTAATAGTAGCAGTGTTACAACAAACAAGACTAGTGTACGTTTGATTACTGTTGATGAATTGGGACTATTAAAACCAGGAGAAATTATAGTAAGTATGTTTAAAGAAAGTGCTATGCGAAGTACCTTTACATTTGCACACAAGGCTAACCACGTATATGATATGACACCAGCCAAAAAGCAATATGTACCGGCACGCTTCTTGGATACAGAAAATGTTTACTATGATATTCACGACCGTAATCGTAAAGTGTTTAGAAATTCGAATAACTAAAAAATGATTTGAAAAACCAGATAAAAATAAACAAAAAAATATATATTAAATAAAACGACAATTAAATAGTAAAAGCAACTTCTAATAAATCAAAAATATATATTAAAAATAGCAAGAAAATACTAGAAAATAAAAACAGTAAAAAATAAACAAATTTAAAATAGTCAAAAACAGCAATCAAATGCTGTTTTTTGTTTCCCAGAAAGTTTGGTTTAAAATATGTCATCTTTTACTGTACTCTTTACCCTGATGGATACACACAAAATTCAAAAGATTTTGCAAGAACAATATTTACAAAAAAATCACTATTAAGAGAGTTATTATACATTGCCTTTTTTTGATAACTCTTTAACATTACCTATCCGTTTCGTGACTTGCCTTTTTACAAACTAAATTTTGCGAAAGACAAGAAAGCACCAAGCCGAACGGACCGAGGTATACTTATAGTATCCGACAGTTCGGATGGACTTGCGGG
>Ga0172378_10007442_pt1 | contig 10188 bp, 8 predicted proteins | sample GrowelOW332metaG_FD_119755 | JGI IMG/M metagenome (GOLD analysis project Ga0172378, IMG submission 119755) | Groundwater microbial communities from an aquifer near a municipal landfill in Southern Ontario, Canada - Pumphouse #3_1 metaG | ecosystem: Environmental > Aquatic > Deep subsurface >... | reverse complement strand
TATGAATTTATGATAGGCTTCTCGTGCGCAGATATTTGAACCACCTAGGCCGAATAAGTAGGTGCTTTTTGAATTTGTAATCGTTTGAGCTATTTTTTTAATATTTTTTTTATTCAAGGTAGAAGCTGAGGCTTCAAGAACTTGGATTGTGTGCTTAAATATCAAGGCGGCAACATCTTCTTTATCATTTAAATCAATTTCAAACACTTGGCTATTTAAAGTAAAACTCTCTTGAGCCAAATTAATTCTGAAATTTTGATACCCTTTATAGCCTAATTTCCTGACAAATCGGACAACGGTTGTTTCACTGGTTCCCACTAATTTTGCTAGTTGATCAATACTTGGATTCACACATTCCTGTGGATGAGCAATGATGTAATCTGCGATTTGTTTTTCTTTGGTGCTGAGTTCATAATATTTGCTTTTTATTGTATATAATACACTGACTGTTTTCATGGATACTCCTGGTTTATGCGAGATAGTTAAAAGAATTTTTTATTCAGAGAATAATATTTTTAACAGGATGCCTAAGTATATCAAAGATTGCAAGAAAAAAAACTCCTTTATTTGAAAACAACGTGTACTTTTCAAATAAAGGAGGAGGGAAAGATAAGACAAAATTCTTATCTTTTGATACGAGAAGAAGCTGAACCACTTGCTAAAGATTCAACAAGATCAAGATTTGCCATAGAGGTATCACCTGGATAGGTTGTCAGTAAAGCCCCATGAGCCCAGCCGAGATTAAGCGCTGTCTGTGGGTCCTTTCCTGAAAGTAATCCATAAATCAATCCAGCGGCAAATCCGTCTCCTCCACCAACTCTGTCATAGACATCTAAAGTTTTTGTCGGTGCGAGATAGCCTTTTCCATCATAATAGAGAACAGCACTCCAGTTGTGTTTATTGGTGCTGACAACTTCTCTCATTGTGGTTGCGACCGCTTTGATATTGGTAAATCGTTTGGTCACTTGATCCATCATGGAATAGAAGGAGGAAGCATCGAGTTTGCCTTTTTTCTCGACATCAGGACCTTTTAAACCAAGACCAAGTTGCAAGTCTTCTTCATTTCCAAAGAGTACATCAACATTTTCAACAATCTTCGATAAAATCGCTTGAGCTTTTATTTTTGGATCTTCGCCTTTTTTGACCAGAGATTCCCAAAGTTTTGCTCGATAGTTTAAATCAAAAGAAACAATTGCTCCATTCTTATGAGCTTCCTTCATGCCTGCAATAATCGTTTCAGGAATGTCTGGACCAAGAGCACTAAAAATACCACCACTATGGAACCATCGTACTTGATGTGAAAAAATTTGCGGCCAATCAAAAGAATCTTTATTAATGAGTGCAGCAGCTTCATTGCTCCTATTATAGAAGACGACAGGAGCTCTTACTCCTTGCCCTCTATCACTATAAACAAGAGCCATATTAGGTCCTCTCACTCCGTCAAATTCAAATTCTTTATAGAATGGTTTGACACCCATTTTTTTCACTTCATGTCGTATTTTATTGCCAATTGGATAATTAACCATTGCCGAAGCAATAGCGGTATCCATCTGAAAAGCACCTGCTAAATTCGCAGCAACATTATATTCGCCACCACTGACATGAAGATTAACAGAAGAGGCATAATCTAAAGGTGTCACACCACTATCAAGTCTAACGACAAGGGCTCCGAATGCTAATAAATCAATTGAATTCTCTGATTTTTTTTTAATGTGCAATGTACTCATGGGAAAAAAGCTCCTTTATTTTTTTATACGGTATAGGTTGTGGAAGCGGTTGATCCACCTTTACCTGTCCAGTTTGTATGGAAGAATTTACCTCGTTCTGTGTCAATTCTTTCATAGGTATGTGCTCCAAAATAGTCTCTTTGTGCTTGCAAGAGGTTTGCAGGTGTATTGCTTGAACGATATCCATCGAACCAGGAAAGAGCGGAGGCGAGAGAAGGAACGGCTAGGCCTGCTTTCGTTGCATCAGATACCACAATTCTCAATGAATTTTGACTGTCGAGTAGTACTTTTGTGAAGTAAGGATCTACAATCAAATTGGTTAAATCTGGATCTGTTGCATACGCTGTTTTGATTTTATCAAGGAAAACTGAACGAATAATACAACCACCTCTCCACATGAGCGCAATATCACCAAGATTGAGATTCCATTTGTTTTCAATTCCCGCTTTTTTGATAAGTTCAAAGCCCTGTGCGTAGGAAATGATTTTTGCGGTATAGAGTGCATCGTGGAGGTTTGCAAGTATTTCTTTTTTATTTAACTCGCCTGTTTTGATAGATGCAAAAATCTTACTTGCTTCAACTCTTTCATCTTTTTCACTGCTTAAGCAACGTGCAAATACGGCTTCTGTAATGAGGGTAAGAGGAATGCCAAAGTTGAGTGCATTAATGCCGGTCCATTTACCCGTACCTTTTTGACCTGCTGTATCAAGAATTTTATCAACAAGAGGTTGGCCATCTTCATCTTTATGGGTAAGTATTTCACTGGTTATTTCGATGAGATAAGACTTTAAAACGCCTTTATTCCATTCATCAAAAACAGCCCCAATTTCAGCTGCACTCATCTTGAGTCCTTTACGAAGAATATCGTAAATTTCACAGATTAATTGCATATCGCCATATTCGATGCCATTGTGCACCATTTTTACAAAGTGTCCAGCTCCACCTGATCCTATCCAATCACAACAAGGTTTGTTGTCAGGACCTGCTTTTGCAGCAATTGATTGAAGTATTGGTTTTACGCTATCCCATGCTTGTGGGCTTCCTCCTGGCATGAGTGAAGGTCCTTTTAAGGCACCTTCTTCACCACCTGAAACTCCTGTTCCAATATAGAGAAGTCCTTTGCTCTCAACGTCTTTTACTCTTCTTTCAGTATCTTCATAGTTACTGTTTCCACCATCGATAATAATGTCACCTTTGTCGAGTAAAGGAATTAAGGAATGAATGGTTGCATCTACAGGCATTCCAGCCTTCACCATCATCATTATTTTTCTTGGTTTTGCCACATTTTCAACTAATTGTTCGAGTGAAAGAGTAGGGATGATATTTTTTCCTTTTCCTCTTCCTTCTGCAAATTTTGTGACTTTTGTGGTGGTTCTATTAAAAACAGCAACGGTGTATCCTTTACTTTCCATATTGAGTACGAGATTTTCTCCCATTACAGCAAGTCCTATTAATCCAATGTCAGCTTTCATGATTACTCCTTATTTGTTCAATGTATGTGCTCTAACTATAAAGTTTTTTTGCAAAATAGTTATCATATTGTATCTATTTTATCTGCTTTTTATCCTATTATGAAAATAATATTTATGCAATAAAATAAATATTTTTTTTAAAATATAACATTTGTTAAGTAGTTTATAGTCATCTGATAGCTTTTTATTTATCGATTAAAATAAAATTAATAATGTTTATTTTGAATTTGTTGAATAGGTGAAAATAAGATTCAACAGGTTATTTCTTCTCCTTAATTAATGAAACTCTTTTTATCTATAGTTATTTTATTTATTTTAGTTACATGTAATTAAACTGTAATTTATGTTTCTTTATACGTATTTTTTATGTTATTTATTATGAACTATATGCATGTGTTTTTGAATAGCAAAATGTAACATTCTCATGTCAAAATAATGTGATCCTTTATATAAATAAAATATTTATTTTAAGAAAAATTATTTTTTACTATTTACATATCTGAACATCGGTACGTACAATAGAGAAATAAAGAGCATTTATTTTTTTCAAAGGGAGGAAAAATATGAAAAAAAAAGCTTTATGTTTAATGATAGGTGGGTTGGTTTTGTTGCCACTCGTAGCACAAGGAACGACAGAATCTTCTCAAAATGAGGAAAAAACTGAAATCAGAGTTATGCTTGCAAATCATCCATATGGTGATTTGTTAAAAAAGAAGATTCCTGAGTTTGAAGCAGCAACGGGTATTACCGTTCATGTTGAACAACTTCAAGAATCACAACTAACACAACAGCTTACCACTGAATTTGCTACAGGTTCTTCTACTGTTGATGTTTTTATGACACGACCATTACAAGAAGGCTTATTATTTATGAAAAATGGTTGGTACGCTCCACTTGAAACGTACGATTTTAGTGATTATCCACAGAGTACCATCGATATCGGTAGTAGCAAGGGAATGAATTATATTGTTCCTCTCGTTACCGAATGGGAAGTTTTGTATTATCGAAAAGATCTCATGAAAAAAGCTGGTATTGAAGTGCCCCAAACACTTGCGGAATTAGAAGTTGCCGCAAGTAAGCTCAATAGAGATGGTGTAGCCGGTATTGCTTCTCGTGGTAAAGGTGCAGCTGGTGTGACGCAGATGTCGAGTTATTTGTATGGATTTGGAGGCCGATATATTGAAAATGGTCATGCCGTATTCAATACACCAGAGGCTCTCGAAGCAATACGATATTATGGCCGTTTGAATGGTCTTTATGGACCTCGTGGCGTCACCAGTATGAGTTGGGAAAACATTATGCCAATTTTCCAAGCCGGAAAAGTTGCAATGTGGACCGATGCATCTGTTTTTTATGGTAATGTCATTGATCCTACGAAGAGTGTGGTTCCTCAAGAAGATGTTGGTGTTGCCGCATTCCCTGCAGGGCCAAAAGCAAATAATCCATTTATTGTCGTTTCGTGGGGAATGGCAATTGCGAAGAGTTCAAATCATATGGATGCGGCCAAAAAATTTATCAACTGGGCAACATCTGCTTCTTATGCAAAAGAAGGAATGTTGGATAATATTACTATGGCACGAAATTCAGCTTGGAATGATCCTGATGTACTCAAAGTGATGAATCCTGGCGTTGTCGCATCTCAGGCAAGTGCTGCAAAGAATGGGTATCCGTATGATAGACCCTATATGAGTAGTGTCGGTGCAGCAAGAGATTTAATTGGTGAAGTGATTATTGAATCCATTAATACTCATGGTACCTCAGCTCAATTACAATCACTTGCGGATGACAAGGTTACTGCGGTAAATAAATTACTCATGGATGATGGTGAATATACCAAATAATGTGGTAATACATGGCCAGAATATCAAGTAATTGTTGTTATTCTGGCTTTTCTTTTTGGAGGTACCGATGAAGAAAAATTTTATGGAAAGAAATTTACGCTATATCTTTCCTCTTCCGGCATTAATATTTGTCTTAATTTTGATGGTCTTTCCTGTTTGTTATACATTTTTTTTAAGTTTCACCAATTGGACTCTTACCAGTGGTAGAGGTGTGCATTTTGTTGGTCTTACCAGTTATTTTGACGTTCTCAAAGAAAGTCGATTTGTCTATGCCGTGGGAAGAACGCTGTATTTTACTTTTGCTGCAGTTATTTTTGAGGGACTACTTGGTCTTATTATCGCTTTGCTTTTGGAAAATAATTTTGCGGGGAAGGGTGCAATCAAAGCAACACTGTTACTTCCTCTCGTTGCGACACCCGTGGCTGTTGGTATCGTTTGGAATCTTTTCTATGATCCAACTATTGGAATTTTAAATTGGGTTCTTATGGAATTGAATCTTCCAAGTTGTGGCTTTGTCAGTGATGCAAAAACCGTCATGCCATCTTTAATTCTTGTTGATATTTGGCAATGGACTCCGATGATTACTTTGATTATCATGGCAGGTTTAGCCGGATTATCAAAAGAACCCTTTGAATCAGCCATTGTTGATGGTGCCAACAAAAGACAAATTCTTTTAAAAATTACCTTGCCTATGCTGATGCCAACTATTTTAACTGCTTTGATCCTTCGATCAATCGATGCACTCAAAACGTATGATATTATTTATGCCATGACGGGTGGAGGACCTGGCTATGCTTCAGAAAACCTGAATATTTTGGCTTTTAAATATAGTTTTGAATACTTCCGTATGGGACAAAGTGCCGTGATGTTAGTATTTCTTTTTATCTTGGTTTCAGTATTTAGTTTGGCTGTGATGAAACTGAGAGAACAATTTGAAATGTAGAGGGAGTGTAGAAATGGTTCAAAATCATATAAAGAGGAAAAGTATTATACGAAATTTCTTATTAGTGATAATTGTTGTCCCTATCATTTTTCCATTTTTATGGATGGTGATGAGCTCAATAAAAACGCAAGTTGATATTATTGCTTGGCCACCACGATTTATTTTTACACCAACAATGACTAATTTTCGAAGAGTCTTTGTGGAACAAAATTTTTTACATTATTTAAAAAATAGTGTTATTGTTGGTTTTTTTGCGGTTGTTTTATCGCTATGTATCGGTCTTCCTGCAGCGTATTCAATTGCACGTTTTAAACAGAATAAATTTGCTGTTTTTATTTTAGTGGCAAGACTTCTTCCTGGTATTTCATTTTTAATGCCTTGGTATATCGTTTTTTCACGATTACATTTGATGGATAGTTATACTGCCTTAATTCTTTCCCATATGCTTATCGCTTTGCCGCTCATTGTGTGGGTTATGGTACCTTATTTTGATGCCGTACCAAAAGAATTAGAAGAGGCTGCAATGGTTGATGGTCTTCCTCAACAGAAGTCATTTATTCAGATTGTTCTTCCGCTGTCTACTCCGGGAATTGTGACGGCAACCACGTTGAGTTTTATTTTTAGTTGGAACAATTTTATGTTCTCCCAAGTACTGAGTCAACAAAAGACCCGTACTTTACCTATTGCGGTATATAATTTTCTTTCCTATGTCGAAGTGGACTGGGGTGCCGTTATGGCTGCAGCAGTGGCGATTATGACACCTGCAATTGTCATTACAATGGTATTCCAAAAATATGTTGTGCAAGGTCTCACAGCTGGCGCTGTGAAGGGTTAAAAGAAGAAAGGATAAAAGAGTATGAAAATAAAATATATACATACGTATCTCGTACGACCTCGATGGGGGTTTGTTGAGATAGAAACAACAGATGGCCTTACTGGTTGGGGTGAAGCTGTTCTTGAGGGGCATGCACAAAGTGTTTTAGCTTGTGTGGAAGAAATGAGTGAGTATCTTATAGGAAAAGATCCTTCAGATATTGAAGGGTTATGGAATATTCTCTATCGAGGTGGCTTCTATCGAGGTGGTGGGGTGATGATGAGTGCAATCTCAGGTATCGACCAAGCCTTATGGGATATCAAAGGCAAAACCTTCCATACGCCTATTTGGAATTTGATGGGAGGTAAATGTAGAAATAAGATTGAAGTCTATTCGTGGATTGGTGGAGATAGACCCGATCAAGTTGCCGAGGAAGCTTTAAAGAAGCAAGCTGAGGGATTTCAAGCAGTCAAAATGAATGCAACAAGTGAGTTAGGTTTTATTGATAAAAATAGTAAAATTGATGCAGTTCTTGCGCGAGTTGGCTCGATACGAGATGCATGTGGTCCTGATTTTAAAATTGCCATTGATTTTCATGGTAGAGTACATAAACCGATGGCCAAGATTTTGAGTAAGAAATTAGAACAATTTGATCCTATGTTTATTGAAGAGCCAGTGCTTTGTGAACAGATGGAAGATTTTAAGGATATTGCAAATTGTTGTCATATACCGCTTGCTACAGGCGAGAGACTCTTTAGTCGTTTTGATTTTAAGCGACTTTTACAGGTGGGAGGTATTGATATCATTCAACCTGATTTATCGCATGCCGGTGGTATCACGGAGGTGAAGAAGATTGCCTCAATGGCTGAAGCTTATGATGTTGCTCTCGCACCACATTGTCCTCTTGGTCCGATTGCTTTAAGTGCGTGCCTTCAGGTTGATGCAACGTGTTATAATGCGGTAATCCAAGAACAGAGTATCGGAATTCACTATAATAAAAATCTTTCTGTATTAGATTACGTCATCAATAAAGAAGATTTTGCTTTTCACAATGGATTTGTGCAACTTCCTTATAAACCGGGGCTTGGTATAGAAGTGAATAAAGTGCTTGTCCTTGAAGAAAATAAAACGCCACATCATTGGCGGAATCCTCTATGGACGTTAGAGGATGGATCGGTAGCAGAGTGGTAAGTTTTACACGAAAAGATATGATAAAGCGTGTGGTTTTGCTTCTTTGCGGCGAGCATCGTCAATTTACTTTTTATTGATAAGTTTTCATACGTTTACCCTTTAGTCGACTCGGGTCATGTGATATTGCTTTGTGAAAGGTGTTGTATGTGTTGAGTGGTTTATACTTAGTGTGTGAGAAAAAAGACCAAGCATCAAAGAGAAAGATGCTTGGTCTTTATAAATTCTGCTGTTCTGTATTATCTATTGAGATATCCGCCATCAACAGGAATAATCGCACCATTTAAATAATTTGAGGCATCACTTGCTAAAAAGATAACAGGTCCAATGACATCTTCAGCGGTTCCCCATCGTTGTGCAGGAATTCTCTTGGAAATGGCCTCATTTCTTACTGGATTGTTGACTAATGCCGTGTTCATATCAGTATCCATATATCCTGGAGCAATAGCATTTACTTGCAATCCTTTACTTGCCCATTCATTGGAAAAAGCCTTGGTTATTTGAGCTACACCACCTTTACTTGCAGCGTATGCTGATACCGTATAGCCACCAAACCAAGAAAGCATTGAAGCAAAATTAATAATTTTACCACTTTTATTGGGTAACATTACTTGAGCTGCTCGTATACAATAATCATAGGTAGCGTTGAGGTTTATTTCCATAACCTTGTCAAAATCTGCAAGGGGAAATTCTTCCGCTGGATGACGAATTTGCACTCCAGCCACGTTGACAAGAATATCGAGTTTTCCATTACAAAGACTTACTGCTGTATCAAAGGCTTTGCCTCTTTCTTCTCTATTGGCAAGATCACAAAAAACAACATCACATTCTTTTCCTTGTTTTTTGTATTCGTCTACGATTTTTTGTGTTTTTGTATTTCGTGCAATAATTACCACATGACATCCCGCGTCGAGTAAACCCTCAGCGACACCTTTTCCAAGCCCTCTGTTCGCCCCCGTGATAATTGCATTTTTACCTTTAATATTGAATAGATTCATTATTTTTCCTTGTATTTGTTTTGTTTGTTCTGTTTGTTCTGTTATTTGTTTATTTATGCCATCGTCTTTAATTGTTTTAAAGTAATAGGATTATCGACAGGTCGATTCTCTATATACTTGTGCAATTCAAGGATTGCATAATCGGAAAGTCTCAATACTTCTTCTGCAGCATATCCTGCAATATGAGGAAGAATGTAGATGTTTTTCACTTTTCTTAAGGGACCATCGTTCGGATATGGCTCAACTGTTGTAACATCTAAAACGGCATATCTATCTGGTTCTTCTTTCATTGCTCGAATGAGATCTTCTTCAACAATTTGAGCGCCTCTTCCTGTATTGATGAGAGCTGCGGTGCTTTTCATGGTTTTGAGTAAATCATAATTGATAATACCGATTGTATCTGGATTGTTTGCAATGTGATTAGTAATAACTTGTGCATTTTTAAAAATGAAAGCTAAACTTGCCTTTGTTACGCCAAGCTCTTTTGCTCTTTCTTCACTCATAAATGGATCAAAAACTAAGATTTCAACATCAAAGGGTTTGAGGTATGAAATGAGGGTTGTTCCAATCTTTCCTGCACCAAGAATACCAATTTTTGTTTGATGGTAGAGACCTGGGTATTTATGGAAAGTTACATTTCTTGATGGCCAAAAACCCATCTTTAGGTAGTTATCACTGGCAAAACCAGCTCCTTTCGAAAGTTGAATAATCAGGGAAAGAGTAAATTCTGCCACAGGGTAGGCCATTGCTCGAGATGCATTGATAAGAGTAATGCCTTGTTCTAAAAATGGATTGGCAAAAGACCGTACCGATCCAGCTGCATAAAAGAGCACTTTGAGATGAGGAAAGTAGGTCGCTAATTCTTTACGAGTAAGTTTTGACATTTCCCAGGTACTGAATGCTATTTCCACATCCTTGATTTGTTCTTTGTTTTCTTCGAGATTATTTTTTGCAATCACTGTATCTAATAAGATGACAGATTTTCGTATTTCCTTTTTTTGCTGTTCAGGGAATACATAATCAATTCTTTCTTGATTGTCACTGATAAAACAGGCTTTGATCATTAATTACTACCTCTATGAAGGGGCTGTTGCAAAAGTCATAGAGACGAAGCAACAGCCCTTTTTTATGTGTAAATAGTTGCTTAGCAAGCAATTATTTATCTATATATACTTAATAAAGTTGATGTTCCATTTTATAATTAC
>Ga0172378_10007441_pt1 | contig 10189 bp, 19 predicted proteins | sample GrowelOW332metaG_FD_119755 | JGI IMG/M metagenome (GOLD analysis project Ga0172378, IMG submission 119755) | Groundwater microbial communities from an aquifer near a municipal landfill in Southern Ontario, Canada - Pumphouse #3_1 metaG | ecosystem: Environmental > Aquatic > Deep subsurface >... | reverse complement strand
GCATTTACTTTTGGCGTGAGATTCCACGCAACATTCATCATATTAACTTCATCTTTTACATATTTATCAAGCAATTCAGTAAACAATCCATTGGATAAATTCTTATTTTTTAATCCTTCTAAGCACAAAAACCTAGTTTCTTCAGATAGTGTACTCATTGAATCACTAATATTACCCAATGCGACTAAATCTAAATACTCATTGGCATATTTAGTCTTTTCTTTTTTATCGTAATATTGTAAAAATTTATAAACTATACCAACTCCACTAAGTTGTTTATTTTTAACTTTATTTGATAATTGATTATTAATAACTATCGCATCTTCACTATATTTTTCACATTCGTGGTGATCTATTATGAGAATATTAATCCCTTTATCCTTTAACGTCTTGTGTTGCTCATAATCATTACTCCCTGCATCGGGTATTATTAATAAATTTATATCACTTTTAAATATTTCTTCCATTACATATTTCTCAGTTAATCCATGCTGTTTGCCTTTATGAAAAAATAGTTTTATATCAACATTTGGATTTAATTTCTTTATGTATAAATAAATTACACTTGCACTTGTGTAACCGTCAGGATCACAGTCTATTTCTAACCCTATCTTTTTATCTAAATTATTCTTTAATAATAAATATCCTTCTTCTATATTGTCGTAATTTTCTGGATTTTCTAAAACTGACTTATCTAAGTTTAAAAATCCTTCTATGTCATAAATTCCTTTGTTAAAAAATATATTCTCAAGGAAATTGTCTGTGTCTAATTCTGTATTTAATATTTTAACTTGCACGAAATCACTCCTTAAATTCTATTCTTGTTTCTAATAATTGTTCAAATATATGTAAACCATTATCACATGGACTATCCTTTTCTTTTAATAAATTAAATCTATCTAAAGTGTAGCTTATAGGAATTAACCCTTTAAACATTTTTGAAATAATCTGTAATTCTTTTTCTTTAACATCATTGTCAAATGCAATTACAAGAGGTTTTCCATATGCTAAAAGTTTATTTCTTTGTTGTCTACTAATTGATTTTCTTCCTATAGCTACACAATTTCTATATCCCATTTGCCACAATTTCATTACGCTTTTTTCTGACTCAACTAAAATAATATAATCTGCATTTTTAATATAATCTTTTCCTTCCCACTCTCCAAACAAAATATGATTTGTTTCAACTTCGTAATACACGTAATATTTTGGAATTCCAAGTAGGCGATAATCAGATTCAAGCGTTCTGCCTTTCATACTAATTAATTCTCCCTTTTCATTTCTGATTGGGAATACTGCTCTGTTAGTTAATAAATCATAACAAACACTAAACTCTTCTTGCGTGGGAATATCAATTCCATCGTCGGTAAATATTTTGCATGGAGCATTTACAAATAAATCTAGTATTTTATCATCCAAAATTACATCTTCAGTAGTAGTTTCATTCCTTATTATTTTCTTATAACGTTTTAAAAATGATAATGTGGGCGAATCTTCTTGCTTTATATATTCACTCAACCCATCAATATTACAAATCTTACATATGTATTTTAAAGCTTCAGAGAGTGAGCAATTAAGAAAATATTGTGTTAAAGAAATTATATCTTGTATCTCATATTGCTGAAATTCTGATTGTCTTGTATAAATTTTAGCATTTAACGTTTCGTTTAAAGCTATATTAACAGAAGTTTTATTATCTGCATCTACATCTGGTCGTGTACTTGTTATTTTTCTACCGTCATTATAAATATATCTACAGCCCAGAGAATCTAATAAATTTTCTATTAATTTTGGTTCATTATATAGTATTTTTTTAACGTCAATGCCATTTACCAAAACTACTCACTCTCCTTTAAAATGGTGATTCTTCTTTATGTTCTGGAACTTTAGCCATGTTTATTGTAGACCTATCCCCGTCCATTACAAAATTCAAATATGTTACTGGATTTTTCTTACTGTCTGATTTATGTTTGTGTCCGTTTCTGTTATAGTCTATATATAAATAATTATTTCCTTGTTCTTTACCATCTTTTGCTATCATATCTGAATCTTTTTCCATCCAATAAGCAATGGTAGATGCGAAACATTGAATCTTTCTACTATTAGCTAATCGCATTTCATTATCATTCATTTGGGCGGCAGTTATAACGGCTATTTTCATTTCTCCTGCAATTTTATTTTTTAGGAATGAAGTTATTTTTCCAAGATAAGCATGTTCTGCCATGCCTATGCTTGTTAAATCCACATCATCAGCTTTAATGTAATCATAAATTAAAACGTCTAACCCATGTTGAATTTTAATTTGTTTAGCTCTTATGTATATTTTGTTCATGTCCCATTCGGAATCATATTTATGTATTAATGTACCGTTTTTTACCCATTCTCTTGCTTGAGTTATTTTCTTTTCATCTTCAACAGAATAATTTCCACTTTCGATTTGATTAACTGTCAATCCTGTTATTTCGGCTAAAAATCTTGGCAACCAAATTTCATCGTCTAATTCTGTATCAAATATTGCGACCTTAACTCCATTTTTTAATTGGTAATATGCTTCATTTGATAAGTAAATAGATTTTCCTGATTTAGCTCTGCCCCCAATTACAACTAATTCACCTTTTCTATAAGTAAAATATTGACTCACACTTGAATATTTTGATGGAATTCCTACTATACCATTAGCATTTCTTTGCCCAATTATATTTTTCCAAACCTTATCTATCGTATCTGCTAATAAAGGAGTATCATTCCCAAACATATAATCATTTGCTAAATTTGTTATTGTATTTTGGATATAAAAATTAAATTCATTTAAAGTCTTAGAGCTATCTTTTGTACATTCTCTTACAATAGCCAGTAATTTATCTTTTGTATCCCTCTTAAATGCCAAAATCATAACTCTTTCAGTTAGCATTTGATATTCTTTAAAATCATTTCTTGCTACTAGTTTGCAATCTTCTATGTATTCTTCTATGTTTTTAATATTAGCTTTGGTGAAATTACCTTTCAATCCTTCGTTTGAATTTATAATGTTAATAATACTAAGTGTATCAAATTCTATAACTCCTTGAGAAATTAAATCTTCCATACATTTATAAATACTTGCTATCTCTGAAAAATAAAAATGCTTTGGTTTTAAATATGTTGTTTTTAGCATATAGTCGTTATTTAATAATAATGTCCCTATAACTCCTAATTCTGCTGTTTCATCATGTACTTGTGTTGAGTAATCACTAATTTTTATCACCGTCCTACCACGAATTACTAATGTCTAAATAATTATCATTTGAATTATAAGAAAATCCTACTTCTTCGCTTGATGTTGCAAATCCTTCTTTTTCTATCTTTTTTAATTCATGTTGAGTTTTAGCCGTTTTGTATGCGTTTTTAATTTCATCTTTATTCATGTAAAAACGCACGCCATGTACATGATTCAAAATACATTTGTTGAGTTTTATGTATTTAATAGTGTAAAGAATATATTCCATAGAATAATCTAATTCTACCCATTGGTTTACTGCTTTGTTTATTAAACTTGGAATTTCTTGTGGTAAAATTTCAAGTACAGTATCCATTATTTTTTTACGTAAATCTGTTTCATTTTGCATTTTCTTTAAACAAACTTCGCAATAATACCTATTGTTGTGTTTTATGGGATTAACTGCAACTCCAAGATTATCACAATATTTATAATTACACTTTAATTCTTTAGCCACTTAATCACCACCTTGTAAGAAAGAAACCCTTATTTAAGGGCTTCTAAATCTTTAATTATTTGATCCATTATCGTTTCATCTGTTATTGAATTAGGATTTTTGACATTTGCCCGATTTGCTAAAATATCTGTTACTTCTTGCTTATGTCCTTTTGCCGATAATGAAGTACATAAAGTTTTCATTTGTGTTTTTTTATCATTTTCTGCTGGTTTAGTATCTTTTTTACTTTTAGCTTTTTCGCCTTGTTCTACTCCTGCGTCTACAATGTCTGATTCTGAAATTTCAAACAATGACATATTTAAATATCTTCTAAAATATGTATTTTGACTACCAATTCCTTGTACTTTATTCATGCCTTTCATATCAACTTCAGCAGTGTCCATAGTCAATGTAAAAGTAACTTCGGGATTATCACAATCTACTGCTGTAATTCTTGCGATGTTTGAATTTATATCTTCAAAAGTAAATATGTGATATTTTAAACATAACTCATTTATAGCTGGCATGAAGTCTGATAACTCAAAATAATTGTAGTCACTGAATTTATTCTTTCCACTCTTAGACAAATTACGCCTTTGTAATTCAACCCTTACATTTTGAATTTTAGTAAATAAATTCATCTTTGTTGTATCAATTTTTACTTCTTCCTTTTTAACATCTTTAATTTTTTCTTCACTCATATAATAATTCTCCTTTTAATTTAATCCTAAAATGGCTCTTCTTCTGAATTTTCAACTTCTAAAAATGGTGTTAAATCATAAACATCTTCTTTAGCATTTGAAATTCCCGTACAAATTAACACATCTTCATACCCCGTAATCTGTGGAAATCTTCGACCACCATCTATTACTTCACTAGCATATTTCCCTTTAGGTGTAAATCCGCTCTTATCCTTTTTATCTTCAACTACTGCATCTTCATATTGTGGTATCATATTTGTTTCAAATTCTATTTGAATTACCTTACCTTGTTCAAAATCAAAATCTTCAGCTTTTATGTATTTTGTGTCCAAATCAAAATTTAAAGTTACGGCTTCTGATTTTTTATTAAAACTTAATCCAGATAACACCATATCTTCAGCTTTTAAATATGACAACCACAATCTACCATGATTTTCAGCTACGAAATTTTCATCTTCGAAGTTTAATTCTTTTGAACTTGCATAAATCTTTTTGACATTAAATTTTAAATTTTTAAAATATGTATCTGGTTCTACTGATAAATTTAAAAACACCGTTTGACCATCACGAAATGTTTCTTTAATAATTTCAACACCTTCTATATCTGTTACAGATTCAACTTCACCTTCAGGTGTTCTTTTAATTTTTGTTCCAATTATAGTTCTTCCATCTTCTAAGAAAAATCTATCACCATATGGTACTTTTTCTGTTACTTTTTTCTTATTTTCATCAACATACTCGACCAAAATTTTATCATCATCATTTTTGATATACCCAGATGCTTCAACAAATATGATGCCATCTCTTTTAGTCTGAATACCAAATCTCAATGATTTTGATTTTGGATATTCCTTAATTGTTTTGTTATTGAGACCAACTATTTTACCTGTAACACTTAAAAATCCGTTCGTTGCTTTGATTTCACTCATTCTTTTATTCTCCTTTAATTTTTTAATATAATTCTATATATAAAACACTTGATAAAATGTGTGTTTTATGCGAAATACAATGTTGAAATTTCAACGTTTTACTCTGCTAATTCATACGTCATTTCAAAAATATCTGGTTTACAAGGATATATTTCACCCTTCACACCTTGTATTATATAATCTCCAACACTTACGTGATGAACACCCTCTAATGTTCTTATTAATAACTCACAAGGTGGTGAATCATTATCTATAGAATTATAAAACATTATTTGACTTCTATGAGCTCTAACTGCCCAATCAGGAACATAATATTCACCCTTAGAATTTATTAAATCCCCGTCATATTGAAATGCTTCAATTACTACTGGTTTCTTTCTATACTTCATCATTTTCTCCTTTTCATAAAAGCTCAATTTTAATCTTCATTTTCTACTGTTATTATGTTTAACTCTACATATCCTTCTTTCGCCAACTTCATTCCCAATTCAATAGCTTTAATAAAATCCCAAGCATTAAATAAATCTCTGCTTATTATAGCATCTTCAGGACATTCATTTAAATTATAAGCACTAAAAACTTCTTCATTATCCATTAGTATATCTTGACCTACAATGCCATCATAAAAATCATATGTTTGACGTATAATTAAATCCTTTTCCATTTTACCCTCCTTTATTTTTAACTTACTCAATAAATACTTAGTTTTATCACACTTCCATTGTTGAAACTTCAACGTTTCTTTTATAACTTCTCCCATTCTTCAACCACTTTTAACGCTATCTCAACCCATTCTTTGCCATACTTATAATTAGCATTATTTCTTCCATATGTATCTACCCAACCAGCAATAATTCTACAAGCGTGTATATCATAATTATCTAAATTAATCTCCATCTTCTACTCCTTTAAACCTTTTGTTTTATTCCTCTTCTAATAATTCTGGATTTTCGTATGTATTTCCAATAGCTTCAATAATAGTCGTATAACTCCCACCTATTTCACACAATGGAACATAATCTACTTTTCCCCAATCATCATATCCGTTTAGTGAAAAACATGAGTTCCCATTACAATATACAATTTCTCCTGTGTATGTGCTTTCAGGTTCTTCGTAGGAATAACAGTCAAAAACTACAATGTCTTTCTCATAGATTTCTTTATTATTCTTGTCATTAAGACCTATATATTGACCTACTGAATCTGGATATACTTCAAACCCACCAATTATTACTTTACCACTTTCGTATATTGTGATAAATCCATAATGCCATCTTTTGTCAGATGTTCCAAAACCCCTATATTTTATTTTTCTCATTACTCACTCTTCCTTATAAAACTAAAATTTTATCTCCCTTTTCTTGAAATTCAGTGTTGAAATTTCAACGCTTATTAACTGAAAAATCCTCCCCAATAAAGCACTGCAAAGTTTATTGCTGTTGCTATAAATGTTACTCCGAAGCTGTACTTCTCATCCGTTTTGTATTGACCATCTTTCGCCAAATTAATTCCTAGTCCTAAAGCTAATATTACAATCATAATAATTTGTGGTACTCCAAATTTCATTCTTTCTTCTCCTTTTTTAATTTAATCTTTTATTCTAATATGTATTCTGTATTTCTAGTCTTTGCATAACCGTTTTTTAATTCCAATACTTCCGAAGTTCTGATCTCTGTCCCATCTTTAAACCTTGTGTCGTTGTAAACTTCTCCCACTAAACAAAATTCACTTGAATCTGAATAATATTTTGCGGTTCTCCAATTCTTTAATATCGGCATATCCTCACCTCCTACTTAACAGTATAGCATACCAAAATTTACTTGTCAACATCTTTTTTAATTTAATCTTTAATAATTTTCAAAAGTTCTTTTGGTTTTCTTTATCTTTAATATTTTACAATCCCTTTTAATCTGTTCAATTAATAAATCTAAATTATCATCACTGACTATATATTGAATCTCTAATGGATACTTTTTCTCATCATCAATATACATCGCACACCACCCAAAAAATTCTTCAGTGTATTCGCCACAAGCTATATTAATTATCATAAAATTCCCATTATCGGTTATTAATATATCCCCTGAATTTATATTTTTCATTTTTGCCTCCTAGTATAAAATTCCTCTTTTATTAATAAGTATAATCTGAATCAATATAATAAAATTTTTCAGAATTTACTTTTGTAAGTTCATATATATAGCCACATGTTATTTCTTGATCTTGATTTAATTCTTGTAATTTTTTAATTAATTCTCTAACTTTCATTTTCATTCTCCTTTAATTCAAGTAATGTATCAAGATACATTATTTCACAACAGTCAAGAAATAGTTCTGTTTCTTGATCCAATTCCTGAAGCTTTTCAATTAATTCTTTTACTTTCATTTTATTCTCCTCCTAATTTAATACATAATGTGCCATACTCGGCAGCAGAAATCCCATACCTATAACCATTAATGGGTTAATCGTCTTAAAATCAATTTCTTCTTTTGATTGTATTGTTTCAAGTATTGGTTTGACTTCTTTAATTTCTTTCGTTCTAGGCTGAATTACAGGTTCTACGTCTTGTTCAACTTCTTGGGAAATAATTTCTTCTTCAGCTACTACTATCGGATCACTTTTAATCGTTTCTTCTTGTACGTCTTTCGTGGACACATCTGCCACGGGCGTTGGAATGTCTAGTCTGTACAATGTTAATAAGATTAACAGTAAAGGTATTAATGCAAATAGCTGTTTTTTCTGGAGTTTAAAATCGTTAATTCCTAATAATATGTATAGTTGCAAGGTCAAAATTACGCAGATAAATATCAATAATATCTTTAAACTTAAACTAATCATTCTTTTCTCCTTTCTTGTGTTTGTCTGCTACATTTTAAACATTTTTCAAATAATTCATTATTGTCATGATAACAATAATCACAACCGCCATCCATGCTATCGAAATGTCCGAACTTTTTACACTTTGTATTTTTAAAATCATCAACGCTTAATTCATATAATAAGCACTCATCTTTACAAATATCTTTCTGTAAACAATTGCCACAAATAAGTTTTATTTCATCGGAATCCATTCCGACTACTATTCCATCATCACCTTGAAACTTTAAATCTATACTTGTTATTTTTTTGATTTTGAACTTTTTCATAATCATCCTTTCTTGGGGCTAAACCCATATTTTTAACTTAATTTTTTATAACAATCATTTCTTGTGACTGTAATTTATCATAATAATTTTACAACAGAGTTTTTTCTTTTAATTCAAATTTTGGTCTAAAAGATTCAATTGGTTTATATTCAGCAAATTCGCTAATTAAATTGTCAAGTGTTTCAGTAAGTCTATCACTTATTTTCCGTCCGATAAGAATCTCTAGTCCATAAAAATATACATCTTTATAAAATTCATCACCAGTTTCTTTAAACAAATCATATAAAAATATTATATTTTCATTTTTTGTCTTATTTCTTCTTCTTCCACTTTTTCACTTCCCTTTGTATTAAAATTTCAATGATAAAATGCAACTTTTATCATATTTCTAATAATTCTGGATTTTCATATATGTTTCCGACAACTTCAACGTCTGTTGAAATATCCAAGTCATCCATCTCAACTGTTTCCCTATTTGTGAAATAATAAGCCATTGAATCCTCATCATACTCAACAATACCTCTGTTCAAATATTCGTCATGATAAAATATATCAGCATCAGGATAATTAACTATGTCACCATCACAAATTTCTTTATCGTTTTTGTCTTTTGAACCAGTATATTGCATAAATACTAAATCTTTTAAAGAATACCAATCTGTACCATCATATTCCATAATTTCTATACCTTTAGAATGTAAATGCCACGAAAAAGGATAATCATTTTGTTCATTATTTGAATAAAGCATCCTCTCATTTTCTTTATCCCATGCTCTAAATTCAGCCTTCATTATATTTCTCCTTTCTAAGTGTTAAAACATAGTTTTTATTACCATTTTAATTTAATTTATGTCTGGTATTTGTTCCTTTATGTATTTATAAATCTTCCATTGTGGTAATCTACAAGTGCCAGATATTCCTTTTGACATACCTACCCAATCTGTAGTTTTTAAAATGTATAATATTTTATCTTTTAAGTTATTATTTTTTATATAAAAGTAACATTCTACGGAATATTGACCTTCGTTATGTATTGGTTTACCCACACATCCTGCTCCAAAACTACCCATTGCATAATCATAACCTTTTGGTATTTTGATTTCCCTACCATCTCGTCTATATTCTACTATTACAACATCTATTAATTTAAAATTTGGTTTTTTGTTTAATCCATTAATAGGTCTTTTATAAATATTAAAACAACATTGCAAATCTCTTCCAGAATAATTTCTTTTACCTAAATCTTCACTATATATCAAATCAAAATCATAAAGTTGAACATTATTTTGATATTGACTGATAGGAGAAATAAACGATATATAATCTCCTAACTTTACAGATTTTTTATAAAACGCCATTGATAAACTATTTCCTCTGCCGAATGGTGGATTGCCTATTATACACCTTCCTTTCTTATAATTTAAATCCAACTCTAAATAATTTTGTTTTACTACTCTATTATCTTCAGGTTCAATATCATAAGCTAAATATGATTTATCTAAGTAATTAAGAAATACTCCTGCACCTGCACTCGGTTCTATGTATTCTGTTATATTATCTCCACCTATAATATCTTTTGTTTTATTAACTATGTATTCAGCTAAATCAGATGGAGTATAATATTTGTCATTTTGTATTTTTGCCAAATAATCACCTCTTTATTTTGTTGAAATTTCAACACTTATTTTCTTGTTTTATACGATAAAATGTAAATTTTATC
>Ga0172378_10007440_pt1 | contig 10189 bp, 6 predicted proteins | sample GrowelOW332metaG_FD_119755 | JGI IMG/M metagenome (GOLD analysis project Ga0172378, IMG submission 119755) | Groundwater microbial communities from an aquifer near a municipal landfill in Southern Ontario, Canada - Pumphouse #3_1 metaG | ecosystem: Environmental > Aquatic > Deep subsurface >... | reverse complement strand
GATCGGGAGCGGAATTTTCGCGATCTGGGTCGCGAGCAAGGTCGAAGATGGCATGAGTTTTGACGAAATCACGGCAAAACTTGAGGCCAAGCGCTATGACTCACACCTTATGTTCTACATGAATTCGCTCGATTATCTGCATAAGGGCGGCCGCATCGGTCATGTCACTTATGTCATAGGCAACACGCTCAACATCAAGCCGCTCATTTCCTGCGACAAGGAAGGCATTTATTATATGCCGGCCAAGGTGCGCGGGATCAGCAGGGCAAAACAAAAGCTGTTCGATCTTCTGGTCGGATATGCGAGAGATAACGAATGCTGGGTGGTGATTCCACACGGCAATAATAAAAAGGAAGCGGACGAAATGGAAGTCATGATCCACGAAGCCGCGCCACACGCAAAGATCCTTTTCAAGGAGCAGATAACGGCATCTATGGCAGTTCACACAGGCCCGGGACTGCTGGGGCTGGAAGTTCTTATAGATCCGTGATCGTAACATTAAGAAAATGTCATCAACCAATACTGAAAAAAACTCCAAAACTTTTAAAAGCGGCAGCGCGCTGGTAATGTTCTTCCTTAAGGGTGCGCTGCACTGTTTTGTTTTATGCATTTTGTCATCCTGCATCGTTTCGGCGCTGGAACTTGTGAGCCCCAAGATCATAAGCTTCACGGTAGATACGCTGCTGGGAGACAGTACATCAGCTTTGCCGGCATCCATCAACAATTGGATAGCTGAAATCGGCGGGGCTGATTTTCTGCGCTCAAATCTATGGGTAATAGCTGTCGCGGTCATAATCGTTGCACTGGTGACTGCAGCTTTCCGTTACTGCGTCACATACTTCAACTCCAAGGGCGCGGAGACGCTGGTCAGGCGCATGCGTGACGTGCTGTTCGACCATATCCTGCACCTTCCTTATTCATGGTTTTCAGAAAATCAGACGGGCGATATTATTCAGCGCTGCACATCGGATGTAGATACAATAAAAAGATTTCTTTCCGAACAGATGACTGAGTTATTCAGGATAATGATCCTCATAATTTTCTCTCTTGCTTATATGCTGGGAATTAATCCGAGACTTACATTCGTGGCTGGAATATTCATACCGATCATCGTTCTTTATTCGCTCTTTTTCTATTCCCGCATCGGATCAAGTTTTGAAAAAGCAGATGTGCAGGAAGGCAAACTCTCCACTATTGCGCAGGAAAATCTCACTGGAGTCCGTGTTGTGCGTGCTTTTGGAAGAGAGCAGTACGAAAGTGAACGTTTTGAAGGTCAGAATCAGGAATACACATCATTGTGGGTGAGGCTCATGAGACTTCTGTCAGCATTCTGGGCGTCAGGCGATCTGATCTCGGGACTTCAGATGACTACTGTAATTGTGGCCGGTGCGCACTTAAGTGTTGCCGGAACGCTGTCTGCAGGTGACTTTATAGCCTTCATGGCATATACGCTGATGCTGGCGTGGCCGGTTCGAGCACTCGGGCGTGTCATAGCTGACCTCAGCAAGGCGGGAATTTCGATCGGCAGAATACTCGATATAATGAATGCTCCGGTAGAGGCGGATAAAGTCAAAACAAATGATGCGCCGATGACGGGGGACATTTGTTTTGATCACGTGTCGTTCGGATACGAGAATTGCGGCGGTCAGGAACAGAACTCTTCAGATAATAGAAATCAGCATTCAGGAGTGCTTCACGATGTCTCGTTCACGATTCCCGCTGGCTCAAAGGTGGGAATTCTCGGAGGAACAGGGTCAGGAAAATCGACGCTGATGTATCTGCTCGACAGGCTGTACGATATACCTGAAGGGTGTGGCCGCATCACAGTCGGTGGTGTGGATATAGCAGACAGGAGCGCGGAATTCGTGAGAAAGAATATCGGAATGGTCCTGCAGGAACCCTTCCTCTTCTCTGGAACAATTGCCGGGAATATCGCGATTGCGGACGATGATAATAACAGCACGGACAGTTCTGACGGGCTGAGTTCGGACAATAAGAAAGCAATTTCAGTCCGCATGCAGAAAGTGAGGGAGGCTTCGAAAATTGCAAGCCTAGACGAAGCTGTCGCGAAGTTCCCGGAAGGTTATGAAACGTTTGTGGGTGAGCGCGGCGTGACGATATCAGGAGGGCAGAAGCAGAGAACGGCGATCGCTCAGATGCTGGTAAGAAAGCCACCTGTAATGATATTTGATGACTCATTGTCAGCAGTGGATGCGGAAACGGATTCAAAGATACGGCATGCACTTGAGGAGAAGACCGGCAATTCCACAGTAATTTACATAGCGCACAGGATAACGACTCTTATGAATACAGATAAGATAATCGTGCTTGATCACGGGCATGTCGCTGAGCAGGGAACACATGAAGAACTGCTCTTCGCAGGTGGAACATATAAGAAGATTTATGATATGCAGACGAAGATCTGACAGACAGACTGGATTAGTCAATGAAAGAAAAGTTAGAAGAACAACAGAATATCAGGCTTAAGTTCTTCGGATTACCGAAGATCATGCCGTACTTGAAGCCTTACAGGAAAACGATAATACTGATGATCACATTTGGTGTGATCGTCTCATTTATTGATGCTATCTATCCGCTGTTCGACCGTTATGCTCTCGACAATTTTGTCATGCAGAGGACTGTCAGCGGGATCTGGATCTTTGTGGCCTGCAATATTGCGGTACTTGTTTTCCAGGTCATATTGAATTTTATATCGACATTCTGGTGCGGCAAAATGGAGATGACGGTCGACCGCGATTTGAGAAATGCGGCTTTCGATCACCTTCAGACACTGTCGTTCTCTTATTTCAATCAGAACAGTGTGGGCTATATTCATTCGAGAGTCATGAGCGACACAGGCAAGATCGGTGAAATGGTAGCCTGGCGCATGATGGACATTGTCTGGAACGGCTCATATCTTGTCGGTATGCTCGTAATAATGCTGGCAGTGAATGCAAGGCTTGCGTTGATCCTGTTCCTGCTCATACCTGTTGCGGTATTGATCATCATTTATTTTCAGAAACATCTTGTGGTGCTCAACAGGAAGATCAGAGAGATAAACTCGAAGATCACGGGTAATTTTAACGAAGGAATTACGGGCGCACGCACCATCAAGACTCTCACCGTCGAAGAACACATGAATGGCCTGTTCCGCAAGGATACGGAATCCATGCGAAGCGTCAGCGTGAGGACAGCTCACTATGCGGCACTTTTCGCATCAACGATTTCGCTCATGTCGAGTTTTGCCCTTGCAATCGTTTTGTGGAAGGGCGGGCAGCTCACAATGGACGGTATTATCCGCATCGGAACGCTGTCGGTATTCATGAGCTATGCGCTGAGCATGCTTGATCCTATAAGAAACATTGTCAACACGATTGCTGCACTGATAGGAGTACAGGTCAACGTAGAGAGATTGATGAAACTTCTCGCCACAAAATCAGATGTTGCCGATACGCCGGAAGTTATAGCAAAATACGGGGACACATTTAATCCAATAAAGAAAAACTGGGAGCCGCTACGCGGCGACGTGGAATTCAGAGATGTTTCGTTCACATATCCTGACGGCGAGGAAGAAGTGCTGAGCCACTTCAACCTCAAAGTGCCTCAGGGTACAAATGTGGCAATAGTTGGAGAGACAGGCGCCGGTAAGTCGACACTTGTGAATCTTGTATGTCGTTTCTTCGAACCGAATTCAGGTGAAGTCCTGATAGACGGGAGAGATGCGAGAGAGCGCTCTCAGCTATGGTTACACTCGAATATAGGATATGTTTTGCAGACACCGCACCTCTTCAGCGGGTCGGTCAGGGACAATCTCCGCTACGGTAAGCCTGATGCGACAGATGAAGAAATAATGAGAGCGCTGAAACTTGTTTCGGCTGATGCAATCGTTGCCCGCATGGACTCAGGGCTTGACAGCGATGTAGGCGAATGCGGGGATCTTCTCTCGACAGGAGAGAAACAGCTCATCTCATTTGCACGCGCGATAATCTGTGACCCGGCGATACTGGTCCTCGACGAAGCGACGAGCTCTATAGACACAGTAACTGAGAAGGCGATCCAGGATGCGATCAAGGTTGTGACGGCGGGACGCACATCGTTTGTGATAGCACACAGGCTGTCCACGATAACCGACTCTGATGTGATCCTTGCTGTCATGGATGGCAAGATCATCGAGCAGGGGACGCACAGGGAACTGATAGAGAAGCGCGGATACTACTATGAGCTGTACACCCGCCAGTACGAGGACCTCGCCGCGGACATGGTGTGAAATCACTCAGTCAGAAGAACATAATAAAATATATGGGCATGTATATGATCTTATTCTTCTGTGTTATCTTGCGTTCATTTGAAAGAACGTAGCCTTTTTTGATGCGGTAATCCTCATTAGCGACGAACTGTGACAGGGCACTGTGGACGGTGTAATCCTTGCCGGATTTGATTTCAAGCGGTAAAACTGTGAGATTGTCGTAGTCATCAATCAGATAATCCACTTCACCACGATTGCGGTTGTCATAATAGAACAGTTTGTGCCCATGCGCTGCAAGCTCGGATGCAACAACGGATTCATAAACAGTCCCCAGATTAATGCTTTTTGCATCGTCCAGAATGGCGCGGATATTGTTATGGTAAAGAATTCCGGTCAGAATTCCGACATCATTCAGATACAGCTTGAGCAGATTCTTACTTTCAGATTCAATAAGCGGAAAGCATGGATTTGTAATTGCTTTTACTTCGAGTGCAATTCCGGAATTGATAAGGTATTCAAATTCGTCAGAATAATCTGCAAAACGCTTGCCACGTTTGTTTTCAATGTTCTGTGCAACAATTCTTTTCTTTTTGTTTTCAAGCGTGGACGGAATCATATCATAGATCCTGCGGATCTTGAGCCTGCGTTCCCCGTCATATTTTGATGCGTCAGCCGCGTAGAAATCGTGAATCTGATTTTGAATACCCCTGACAGTTACGATGTTTTTGTCGGAAAGGTAAGAGTTGACAGCATCAGGCATGCCACCCACAAGCAGATATTTTCTGAAAAGATCCATAGTTCTGACGTGCGTGGCTTCGTCAAGGCTTTCAGATGCTTCAAACTTTTTTCTAAGACAGTTGACAGTAAAGTCATTGAAACCGTTTGCATAAAGCCATTCTTCAAAATCCAGAGGAAACATTTTTTTGATTTCTATACTGCCGATGGGAATAGAACTCGTCTGTGCAAGTGTGAGGCCGAGCAATGAGCCGCTTGCGATATATGTGAAGCGGGCGTCCTGCCTGAGAAATTTAAGCAAAGTGAGCAAACCCGGATAAGCCTGTATTTCATCAAGGAAAACAAGCGTATTATCCCTGTCTTTCATTCTGTCTCCGGCTATCATACTGACTTGCAGATAGAAGTCATCAACAGTTCTGGTATTGGCGAAAAGCCTCTGTCCGATGGAGTCCTCAATAAAGTTTATCTCTATATAGTTTGGGAACAGCTTTTTGCCAACGTGGCTTATGCTGTATGTTTTGCCGACCTGCCTTGCGCCGTCTATGACGAGAATCTTATTGGAATCGGATTTGAGATAATCTTCAATGTACTTATCAATTTTGCGATATAGCATGAGAGCCTCCCACACATTTGCATAGTTGAAGTGACAGATAACGGCACATTTCAACATATTAGTCAAAACAAATATAACACATTTCAATATATAAATTAAGAATATTATTACACATTTCAATATAAATATATTGCCGATGTACACACAAGTCAACATGAGTTAAAATATACAAATCAGAAAATTACAGAAAGAGAAGAAAGGAAGCATATGTTTCTTCGGTATCTTAACCACTATATTGCGTTCCCCGGGATGGTACTGTTCCTGGCTGTTACCACCGGCGTTGTGATCGCGGCTATGTCGGTCTGCCTTGCGGTGGGCATTAGGAAATCAAAACAATATTATCCGGAGGATCAGTTTGATGCTGCGATGTCTTATGCTGAGCGGTTCTCGGAACTGATCTTCTCGTCTACAGCTGTCCTTGGATTCGTGAGTGTCTATTCTCTTATAAATCTTTTCGAGACTGATCCGGCGGCACTGGAAGTCTGGAACAAATGGAAGGATTTCCTTCTGCTGCTGTTTCTTGCTCTTGCCGTGGGATTAAACTCATTCTTTGATCATGTGATAGTGCCGCTAAGACACCTTACAACAAGGGAACGCAGCGGAATACGTATGATCGGAATGCTCTATATGCTGGTCATATTTGCGTATATAAAGTTTATATATAATGATGACAACTATGACAGGATAATCCTGTATTTCCTCACTCTTGTCATCGGACGTTTTGTTTACTTTGATGTAAGCCTCTCCGATGCCGCGGGAGCCATAAAGGACGCCGCATCTAACCTCCCATATCTTTTGCTCGCGCTATGCTGCACGGGAATCCTTGCATGGTACGGATTCAGCACTGAATATCTTCTCAAATCAAACAGTGTTGTTATAAGCCTTTTTATTGCGCACATCTTCATGGTCACCGTAATCTTTATTCTGATGCGGACGGGAATTGTTGCGGGATTAGTGAAGAGAAAGACAGAAATAAATACACAGTGATGGTAAAATTATAACTGTATCAGAAATAAAATTTGTTTTGCGGAAGGCGTGTAAATGCAGGATGAATTTGATGAACTGAGGAAGGGTCTTGATACGGCTTTCATTAATGGCCACAATGATTCAGACCTTGCCTATAAGCCGCAGTTCATTTCAAATGATTACGAAAAGGGCCAGAAAGTGCTCTCCTCGGTTGAAGGAGAGCTTTTGACATGCAGTGAATTTGCCATAAGCGTCGCTTTCATCACAAAGAGCGGGATAACTCCGCTGCTTCAGACACTTGCGGAGCTTGAGAGCAGGCATATACCGGGCAAAATTCTGACAACAGATTATCTGAATTTCAGCGAGCCTGAGGCGATGGATAAACTCGCTTGTCTCAGCAATATCGAGCTTCGCATGTACAGGACCGGTGAGGATGCCGGCTTCCACACGAAGGGCTACATTTTTAAAAATGCGGATTTTTTCCATATCATCATCGGCAGTTCCAATATGACGATGAGTGCGCTCACAAGGAACAAAGAGTGGAACGCAAAACTTGTTTCGACGGACAAGGGACAGTTCGCCGGAGATATTCTGCAGGAATTTGAATCTCTGTGGAACGATGAACATACCTTTGTTTATAAGGATTTCATAGATCAATACAAAACTGCCTACGACATATCGAAGCAACAGAAAGCAATAGCAAGAAAAGCTCTCGGAAACGGCACGATCGCGGACTTCGAGGCCTTTAGGCTCAAACCGAATTTAATGCAGACCGGTTTCATAAATAATATGCGGGCGTTGATTGCGGATGGCGCTGACAAGGCACTCCTTATATCAGCAACGGGAACCGGCAAAACATATGCGTCCGCATTTGCGCTTCGCGATGAGGGACCGAAAAAAGTTCTGTTTGTTGTTCACAGAGAACAGATAGCCAGGCAGGCAATGGCAAGCTATAAGCGGGTTTTCGGAAACACCAGGACCTTTGCACTTCTGTCGGGAAATTCCAGGGGACAAGAGGGAGATTACCTTTTTGCAACGATGCAGATGATGTCCAAAGACGAGGTCATGCATGGCTTCAGACCTGATTCCTTTGATACGATAGTGATCGATGAGGTGCACCGCGCGGGGGCTGAGAGTTATCAGAAAATAATGAGTTACTTCAGGCCTCACATGTGGCTTGGGATGACAGCCAGTCCTGACAGGACAGACGGTTTTGATATATACAAATTGTTCGATCACAATATTGCTTATGAAATAAGGCTTCAGCAGGCACTTGAAGAGAATCTGCTATGCCCGTTCCATTATTTTGGAATTACCGATATCACGATAGACGGAGTGATTTCAGATGATGCACTTGATTCTGAGAATGAAAAAGACCCGAATGTAAAACTGCGTCATTTCAATTACCTTACAAGTGATGCGAGAGTTGGTTACATTATTGACAAAGCCGAGTATTACGGGCATAGCGGCAGCAGCGTCAAAGGCCTCATATTCTGCAGCCGAAAGGATATAGGACAGGAACTCTCGGCGAAATTCAACGCAAGGGGTCTTCATACAGTGTTCCTCTCAGGAGATGATTCTCAGGACAAAAGGGATCGGTGCATTGACCGCCTTACGAGCGATGATACCGATGATCCTCTGGATTACATTGTCACAGTGGACATCTTTAACGAGGGTGTCGACATTCCCGAGATCAACCAGGTGATAATGCTGCGTCCGACTGAGAGCCCGGTTATTTTCATCCAGCAGTTGGGGCGGGGACTGCGAAAAGCGGATAACAAGGAGTATGTTGTCATCCTGGATTTCATTGGAAATTATGCTAATAATTACATGATACCGATCGCTCTTTCGGACGACAGATCATACAACAAAGATAATATGCGAAGATATGTGGCCGATGGCACGCGGATAATTCCAGGCAGTTCGACGATACATTTTGACGAAATTTCACGCAGCAGAATATATGAGTCAATAGATCTGGCCAAAACTCAGACGAAAAGATTGCTGGTGGATTCATACAGGCAACTGAAATACCGCCTTGGCCGAATACCTGATATTGGAGATTTTGACAGATGCGGATCAATTGATGTTCAGAAGATTATTGATTACTGTGGTTCTTATTACAATTTTCTCGTGGCAAACGAGTCTGACTATAATGTGAGGATAAGTGATGCAGAAGTTACTGTTATCGAATTCCTTTCACGCAAGTTATCAAAAGGGAAACGTCCTCAGGAGTTGCTGCTTCTTAGAAGGCTGATCGCACAACAGGGAAGGATCCTCAGCTATTATGATGCCTGGCAGGGACGACACACTCCTGAACTTGAAAGCTCAGTTGAGAGGATGCTCACCAATCAGTTCCCAAAGAATGCTGACCGGAAGAAATACCAGCACTGTGTGCTGATATGCAGAAAGAACAATGGGTATTGCCTGACCGATGAATTCCTGCAAATGCTCAGGGGCGATGAGTTCTCGAAAATGGTGACGGAACTCATAGAGTATGGACTTGGTCAGAACAAAAAGAACTACTCGAAAGTTTATCGGGACACTTGTTTTGAACTATATTGCAAGTATACATATGAGGATGTGTGCAGGCTGCTGAACTGGCAACAGAATCAGAATGCTCAGAATCTCGGCGGATATTTCTATGATGAGAGGACGCACACGCTGCCGGTCTTCATTAATTATGACAAAGCAGGAGACGCGATTGCATATGAGGACCGTTTCAACAGCCCGGATGACCTGATAGCTCTGTCAAAACATCCGCGCCGGGTCTCATCTTCTGATGCCGATCATTTTTACAAACGTACGGAGGCTGACAGGGAGAATCGGATATACCTGTTCGTTAGAAAGAATAAAGAAGATAACGAGGCAAAAGAGTTTTATTTTCTCGGAGAGATCAATGCATATGGAAATCCCACAGCGATAAAGATGAGTGTCGCAGACAAGAACGGGACTAAGACGGATGATGCTTTTGAAATCAATTATCACCTGGAGACGCCGGTAAGAGATGATATTTATGAGTACATAACTGGTTAAAACTTTCTATTGGAGGGATACATGAAGACAGTCAAGGTAGTCTGCGCGGCAATAACTGAGGGGAAAAAGCTGTTTGCAACGCAGCGCGGGTATGGTGAATACAAGGATGGATGGGAATTCCCCGGTGGAAAGGTCGAGGATGGCGAAACACCGGAACAGGCGCTTATCAGGGAAATAAAAGAGGAACTTACGGCTGAGATAGAGGTCGATAAGTATCTGATGGATGTGGAGTATGACTATCGGGACTTCCATCTCTCAATGAAATGTTATTTATGTCATGTAAAGAACGGCAGCCTTAAGCTGCTGGAGCATGAAGCAGCAAGATGGCTCGATATTGAACACATAATGGACGTAGATTGGCTGCCGGCAGACAAGGCCATTGCGGTGAAATTGAAATCATTGTTGGCAGGAAATTATTACGGATGTTGATATACGGAGGCGGCAAAAGGGCCGCTACGCAAAATTATCATATGGAGGGCAGTATGAATTATCAGGTAGCGAATGAGATTATTAAGTTGGTGGTGTCAGATCATGGTGCTGAGATGCAGTCGATCACAAAGGACGGGCATGAATATCTGTGGAGCGGTGATGCG
>Ga0172378_10007439_pt1 | contig 10190 bp, 9 predicted proteins | sample GrowelOW332metaG_FD_119755 | JGI IMG/M metagenome (GOLD analysis project Ga0172378, IMG submission 119755) | Groundwater microbial communities from an aquifer near a municipal landfill in Southern Ontario, Canada - Pumphouse #3_1 metaG | ecosystem: Environmental > Aquatic > Deep subsurface >... | reverse complement strand
CCGAAAGCAGAGCTCTTGCCGCTTCACTTTGGGATAGATTTTAGTGATCTAAGTGGAGGATATTATGTACAAAAGAATTCTAAACAAAGCCAATGCTTATCAAGAAGAAACCGTACGCTTCCTGATGGATATGGTGCGCATTCCGGCCTTTTCCACCAAAGAAAAGGATGTGATAGAGTGTATCAGGAATGAGATGGAAAGCGCAGGATTTGATGAAGTCAAGATTGATCCTCTGGGTAATGTGATCGGTCGCATAGGCAACGGACCCAAAGTGATAGCTTTTGATGCCCATGTAGATACCGTGTATCCTGGAGACCTCAGTTTGTGGGACTTCGATCCCTATGATGCTCACATCAAAGGCGGCAAAGTGTGGGGTAGAGGAACTGTGGATCAGGAAGGTGGGATGGCAAGCATGCTCACTGCTGCGCGCATCATCAAAGATATGAATCTTCAGGAAGGTTTTACGCTCTACTTTACAGGTACTGTGATGGAAGAGGATTGTGACGGACTCTGTTGGCAATACATCATCAATGAAGACAAGATAAAGCCGGATCTGGTTGTGATTACGGAGCCTACGAATATGAATATCTATCGCGGCCATCGGGGACGCATGGAGATGCAGGTGCATGTGAAAGGGCTTTCCTGCCACGGCTCCGCTCCGGAACGCGGTGATAATGCCATTTACAAGATATCACGGATAGCACTGGAGATCGAAAAGCTGCATGAACGCTTGCATACAGACGATTTTCTGGGCAAAGGCTCGGTGGCGGTTACGGAAGTGTATTTTACCGGACCTTCACAGTGCGCCGTGCCGGATAGCGCCCGCATCCATCTGGATCGCCGCCTTACATGGGGTGAGACCAAGGAAAGTGCGGTAGGCGAAGTGAGAGAGGCTTGTATCCTGGCCGGTCATCCGGATTCCCACATAGAAGTGTTGATGTATGAAGAAGCGGCATATACCGGCTTGGTGTATCCCACCGAGAAGTATTATCCCACTTGGGTCACTCCGGAAGACTCACCTTGGGTACAAGCAGCCGCAAAAGCTTACGAACAGACCCTTTACCGCAGCGCTAAGATCGATAAATGGACTTTTTCTACCAACGGTGTCGCAATCGCTGGCATGCACAAGATCCCCTGCATCGGCTTGGGACCCGGAAATGAAGTGTATGCCCATGCGCCTAATGAGGCCACTCCCATCGAACACCTAAATGAAGCGGCTGCTTTCTACGCGGCATTGATCTATCAATTGAAACAATGACATACTTCACAAATTATCGATGTACAGAATGTGGAAGAGAATATCCTCCAGATGATCTCATCTATCTGTGCCCTGATTGCGCCAAGGATTACAAGGCCGGCATGCCCTTACCCGGAATTCTGGAATGCGTGTACGATTATGACGCAGTAGCCAGGGCTTGGGCAGAATTTACCATCGCTTTCCCGGATGCGCATGAAGCGAAGCGTATGGATGATATCTGTGAGATACTCTGTCCTCTGGATAAAGAGTATTTTCCCAATCTGCCAGTGGGCAGGACGCCCCTGGTCTGCAGTCAGAGCCTGGCGGGAGAAGCGCTGTATCTGAAATTTGACGGTCTCAACCCTTCGGGATCGTTCAAAGACCGTGCTTCACACTTGGTGGTGGCCGAAGCCAAACGACTGGGAATCAGAGAGATTGTGACTGCATCCACGGGGAATGCAGCGTCGTCTTTGGCAGCTATCTGCGCAGCTGCAGGTCTCAAAGCAGTGATCTTTGCTCCAGCGGCTGCACCGCAAGCAAAGCTGGTTCAGATCAAAGTACATGGGGCGAAGTTGAATCTGGTGGAGGGCAGCTACGACGATGCCTTTGTAGCGGCCTTAAATTACGGGAAAGAACACGATTGTCTGAACCGCAACACTGCCTACCATCCCTTTACCATAGAAGGAAAGAAGAGTGCGGGGTTGGAACTCTTTGTACAGATGGAGACTCTGCCGGATTATATCTTTGTGCCCACCGGAGATGGCGTGATTCTCTCCGGAATGGCAAAGGCATTTTACGACCTTCACAAAGCTGGTCTGATCAGTAAACAGCCTGCATTGGTGGCGGCTCAGGCAGAGAGCTCGGACGCCATCTGCTCATATTGGGAAAGTGGTGTATATGCCGATGCTCATCAACCCAGCACTATAGCAGATTCAATCTCGGTAAAAACTCCGTCAGCAGCTCACTTAGCCGTCAAAGCACTCCATAATAGCAGTGGGTTTGGAGTAAGGGTATCCGATGAGGAGATTCTAGCAGCACAAATGATGTTGGCAGAACGTAGCGGGATTTTCTGTGAGCCTTCTTCTGCAGCGACACTGGCGGCATACTTCAGCTGTAGAGAACAGGGAAAGATCGCAGATAAATCAAGTGTGGTACTGATGCTTACCGGGCATGGACTAAAGGATATTCAGGCGGTGAAATTTGACGCATGAGCAGGTTTATCACGATTTTCATGTGCATGTGGGAGAACGCATTGGCGGATATCAGCTCCGGGACGGATTTAAGGAACTAAACCTGCTGCGGAGGCCGGAACATGCTTCTCAAGGAGTGCCTTTGGGCTCTGTGGGCGTATTTGTAAGCGAAGAGCCAGGGCAAAGTCTGAAAGACAAATATGAATCCATGCGGGAACATGCTGCAGCAGAATTTGAAGGAGAGGTGTTTTGGCACTTAAGCCCCGTAAAGACCAAAGCGGAGGATGTGATCCCGCTTTTGGGAAAGCACAGCGATCTCAAGCTGTATAGCACCTATCGCGAGGCCGGGCTTTACAGCTCCTATGAAGCGATCGAACACTGGATGCTGGCTTCGGAAGCAACCAAGACCAGGATACTGGTGCATTGCGAGGATGATGCCACTTTGCAGGAATACTCACAGATACATCCCTTCCGGTATCCCCATGACCACTGCCTCAGACGCCCGGAAATAGCGGAATTGAGAGCTGTGGAAAGAGTGTTGGATCTGGCGATCAAACACAACCATCCGGTTCATATAGTGCATGTTTCCACTCCCCAGGCGGCCATCCTGATCCAGGCGGCAAAAAAGGTGTATCCTGGGATCACTTGCGAGACCGCTCCGCACTATCTTTTGTACAATGAAGAACGGCTTTGCGGCCCGGACGCTCATCGCTGGATATGCACACCGCCCTTTAGATCAGAGCATTCGCGAGGATTGTTGGTCGAGCTTTTACAGGATGGAGTCTTTGATATCCTTGCCAGTGACCACTGCGCATTTAGGGATATCGATAAGGATCGTTTCAAAGATAATCCTGAAAAGGTACCCTGCGGTATTGCCGGGATTCGGGAGCTTTATGCCAGTCCGCAGCAAAACCTGGTGGAAAGCGGAAAGCTGAAGGGGGACATGCTGGATCGGCTTTGTCGGATCAATCCAGCTCGATTGATGAATATCAGTATACAGGAAGATGTATGGAAAAAGCATATAGAAACGATGCCTATGCCAAAGTGACCGGGAAAGCCAAGTATGCCGATGATTACAGCATGCCATACATGCTGCATGCGGTTCCCCTGCATTCCCCGGTGGCAAGCGCTTATCTGAAGCAGATCGATTGCAGCGAAGCCCAAAACATGCCTGGAGTAATCAGGGTGGTGACTGCTACCGACATTCCCGGGAAGATCAAGTTTGGGCAGATCATCCCAGATTATCCCACGCTGGTGCACAAACGCATACGCAGTACGGGGGATGTGATCGCGCTGGTGGTGGCGGAAAGCCGGGAACAAGCTTTGGCGGCATCTGCCAGGATCAAGCTGGAGCTTCAGCAGCGGCCTGCTTTGTACACTGCAGAGGAAGCATTACTGCCGGATGCGGAATTGATAAATCCGGAGCATGGCAGCAATATCTGCAATTACCATCGGATTAGAACTGGTGATATTGAAACCGGAGAGCAGGAAGCCGATATCGTTTTCGACCAGGAATTCAATACATCACACGTAGAACACGCATATTTGGAACCGGAGGCGTCGCTCTGTTACCAGCGTCCGGATGGAGTGATGGAAGTGATTGGCAGCATGCAACATCCCTTCAGTACCCGCCGATTTGTGGCATCCACTCTGGGTTGGGAATTGAAGGATGTGGAGGTGAAGACAGTGCCTATGGGCGGTGGTTTTGGAGGCAAAGACGATACTGCCGCGCTGGTTTGCGCCCGGGCTGCTCTCTGCGCATTTCTTACCGGGAGGCCAGTGAAACTGACCTACAGCCGGGAAATGAGTATGCGGGAAAGCTATAAACGCCATCCTTACAAGATGCAATACCGGATGGGTGTAAAGTGCGATGGCAGGATTACATTTGTGAAAGTGCGCATGCTGGCGGACAGCGGAGCATATTGCAGCGTTACTCCCTGGGTTACATGGCGTTCCACCGTGCAATGCTGCGGTTGCTACGAAGTGCCCAACGTGCATTGTGATGTTTACGGAGTATATACAAACAACATATTTACCGGAGCTTTCCGCGGCTTTGGCTCTCCACAGGTTAATTGGGCTATCGAGCAATTGGTGGAGATTGCGGCAGAAAAGTTGGCTATAGATGAGATGGAATTCAGACGCATCAATATGGTGCGTCAAGGTTCTGTAACGGTTACCAATCAGGTCTTGGAAAACCACGTGGTATCCCTCAATGAAGTGATGGATAATGTTTTACGTGAGATAGATTACAAAGCTAAACGTGAACGCTGCAGTTTTGGCGATCCCAATCTGGATAAATGGTATGGCATCGGCTATGCCATTTCTTACCGGGGCATGAGCCTGGGTGCGGAAGGCGTGGATTTCAATAGTGCCATCATCAATGTGCAGCCAGATGGCAGCGTGCTCTTGGAAACGGGAGTACACGAGAACGGACAGGGTGCCGAGAGTGCTATGATTCTGATTGCCGCTGAAGAGCTGGGACTTCCCCTGTCCCGCATACGTTATAGGATGCCTTCCACCTCAAACATCCCGGATGGTGGCACCACGGTTGCATCCCGAGGAACACTAATGGGCGGCGGGGCAACCACCAATGCAGCCAGGATATTGAAAAGCATCATCTCCGAAGCCTTGGAAAAACATCTGCAGCAGAAAGCAGTTCATTTTTGCGAAGGCAACATACTGGATGAAAGCGGACTTGTGATCTGTACTTGGAATGAAGCTATCAGACTGTGTTACAGCGAACAGATCTATCCCTATGCTTTTGGTGTATTTCAAGCGCCCAGAGTAAGTTGGGATGAAGATACAGGCCATGGTAATGCCTATTTCACCTGGGTTTATGGCTGTCAGGCAGTGGAGTTGGAGGTGGATGCCAAAACCGGGAAAGTAACGCTGTTGAATATGGTGGCTTCTCACGATGTAGGCAAGGCGATCAATCCAGCAATGGTGAAGGGCCAAATCTATGGCGGGATGGTTATGGGGGCAGGATACGGACTCTTTGAAGAATTAGCGCTGAAAGACGGTGCCGTGACTGCTGAAAACCTGCATCAATACAGGGTGATGCGTGCCACGGATCTACCTGAGATGACGGCCATAATAGTGGAGAATCCCGATCCTTGCTCTCCCTCAAAGGCAAAAGGCATCGGGGAGCCGACCTTGGAGATCACAGCTCCCGCAGTTGCCAACGCCATTTACAGGGCTACCGGAAAGCGATTTACGGATCAACCGATTAAGCTGAGGAAACCATGATTATCATAAACACAAAGACCTATACAATACCTGAAGACCTTCAAGATAAAAAGCTCTCTGCCTTTCTTCGAGAAGATCTGGGGCTTACAGGCACCAAAATCGGCTGCGACATCGGAGTTTGCGGTTCCTGTACAGTGTTGGTGAACGGAGAGGTAAAACGCAGCTGCCGATTGATACTCAAAGATGTGGAGGGCTGTGAGATAGTCAGTATCGAAGGCATCAGTCCCTCCGATGGCAGTCTGCATCCTTTACAGCAGGCCTTTGTGGATGCTGGTGCCATTCAATGCGGTTTCTGCACTCCCGGTATGGTTCTCAGCGCACTTGCCCTGCTAATGCAGAATCATCGTCCCTCTCGAGCAGAGATCAGGCAGGCTCTGAAGGGCAATCTCTGCCGCTGCACCGGATATCAACAGATTGTGGATGCTGTGGAGATAGCCGCTAAAACTATGTATCCCAATGATAATGACTAATAAATCAGAGGTAATAAACATGTGCGAGATAAGTAACAAACTGCAAGAACTGGAAAAGCTGAAGACCAGCCTCTATGGACAGGATTTCCTGCTCACTTGGGAAAACAGCGTGGACAATCTGAAGGCAGTGATGTTGGTTGCCGAGATTTTACAACAGATGCACAGAGCAAAGAAACCTTGGAAGATATTCGACTATGGTTTGGCCATCTCTATCTTCAGAGACAATAGCACACGCACGCGTTTCAGCTTTGCTTCGGCTGTGAATGGCTTGGGACTGGCTTTGTCCGAACTGGATGAAGTGAAATCCCAGATCGCCCATGGTGAGACGGTGCGTGAAACTGCCAGCATGATCTCATTTCTTACAGAAGTGATAGGCATTCGAGACGATATGTATCCAGGTGAAGGGCATAGCTATATGAAAGAAGTTGCCGATGCCGTTAGCGAAGGCTATGCCAATGGCGTATTGGCACAGCGTCCCACTTTGGTAAACCTTCAGTGCGATCTGGATCACCCCACCCAAAGCCTGTCTGATCTCTTGAAGCTAAAGGACTATTTTGGCGGTTGGGATTCGCTTAAAGGTAAGAAGATCGCCATGAGCTGGGCATATTCACCGTCCTATGGCAAACCCCTCTCTGTTCCTCAAGGCGTGATCAATCTGATGACTCGCTTTGGTATGGATGTGGTACTTGCCCATCCTGAGGGCTATGATCTGTTGCCGGAAACTCTGGACAGCGCCAAAGCTTTTGCCAAAGAGAGCGGAGGGTCTTTCAGCCACGTGCATTCCATGGCTGAAGCTTTTAAGGACGCTGATGTGGTCTATCCCAAATCCTGGGCACCGATGACTGTGATGAAACGCCGTACCGAGCTCCTGAAACAAGGCGACAAGCAAGGTCTGAAGGATCTTGAACTGCATTGTCTGGCAGAAAACAAGCGCCACATGGATTGGGAATGCTCCGAGGATATGATGAAGCTTACCAAAGGTGGGAATGCACTCTATGAGCACTGTTTGCCCGCAGATATCAGCGGTGTGAGCTGCGAGAGAGGTGAAGTGGCCAAAAGCGTGTTCGAGCGCTACCGTCTGCACACCTATCAGGAAGCGGGATACAAGCCTTTTGTGATCGCCGCGATGATCTTCAACAGCAAAGTGCGGGATGTGGTTAAAACGCTGGATTTCTTATCATCCCCTGTGCCATACTAGATAATTTCAGAATAGGAGAATGGATGCCAAAACTGATTACAACAATAAACAGGAGTATCGCAGCTAAAAACGCTGCTAGATGCAAACAAAGAGGAATCATCCTCCCCACCATCAGTCAGCAAATATATCCTGAGACCATACCTCAGGGAATAAAAGACAGGATAAAACCCATTGGTTTGTGGGATATAAATCCCTTGAACTTATTTCGCATTACCTGGAAGAACAATATCGATACCGGCCTCTTTGGAACACCGAATTTTTTGGAACTACCCCCGGAGATTTCCGGCGTAAAGGCCAGGATTATTGGCCTTGTGGGTAAATACTTCCCTACCGGAGCGCACAAGGTAGGCGCGGCTTACGGATGTCTGGCACCGCGCTTGGTAAGTGGAACGTTCGACCCCGAAATTCACAAAGCTGTATGGCCTTCCACAGGTAACTATTGTCGTGGCGGAGCTTTCGATTGTGCATTACTGGCATGCCCTTCAGTGGCGATTCTTCCCGAAGAGATGAGTCAGGAGCGCTTTGACTGGCTGCATGAGATTGGAGCCGAGGTCTTTGCCACTCCCGGATGCGAATCGAACGTTAAGGAAATCTATGACAAATGTGGCGAATTGAGACCGGATCCTCAATACATAATTCTAAACCAGTTCGACGAATTTGGCAATAGCTTCTGGCACTACCATGTAACCGGTAACGCCATTGAAGAAGTATATGATATGATCAAGAAACAAGGCAACCGTCTCTCTGGATATGTGAGTTCCACTGGTTCTGCAGGAACCATTGCAGCGGGTGACTATCTGAAAACTATCCATCCTATGATGAAAACAACCGCCGCAGAAGCTTTTGAATGTCCCACTCTGTTAAATAACGGTTTCGGTGGTCATCGCATTGAAGGGATCGGAGACAAACACGTCCCTTGGATACACAATGTTCGCAATACCGATGCAGTTGCTGCCATTAGAGATGAAGATTGCATGCGTCTCTTGCGCCTGTTCAATGAAGAAGAAGGAAAGAAAGCCCTTATTGCCAAGGGAATTAACGAGGCTTTGGTGAACAAGCTCCAGTTGTTGGGCATATCCTCAATCGCAAATCTGCTGGCTTGTATCAAGATGGCAAAATACTTTGAATACAACGAAGATGATGTGATCTTCACTTGTTTCACGGATTCCGCCGGCATGTACGAGAGCAGGATTGCCGAGCAACACAATCTGAAGGGCGATTACAACTCTCTACAAGCCGCATTGGACAACGAAGCCTGCTTATATGCTCAAAGCTATGACAACTTCCTGGAGCTGTCTTACCAAGATAAAAAACGCATCCACAATCTAAAATATTACACTTGGGTGGAGCAACAGGGCAAGACTTATGAGGAAATCCTAAAGCAATGGGATCCCTCGTATTGGACAGAAACCTTTGAAAACAACCTGGAAGAGCTCGATAAGGCAATTGAAGAATTTAACTCTCTCTGATTTCTGCACCATCATTCTCGCTTCAGGCAATGGTTCCAGATTTGGTATGCCAAAGTCTGAAGCGAAGATAGGTGGCCTGCTGTTTTCGCAAAAGATCAGCAAAAGCCTGTTGGATGTGGGTTTGCATAATATAGTTCTGGCCAAAGATCTGGATACCTCTTCAATGCTGGATTCTCTCAGGATCACTATTGCCGGGATCAAGAAAGAATTTGCGTATTATCTGATCTGGCCGGTGGATCATCCCATGGTACAGAGCTCTACGGTAAGTATATTGATCGAGACTGCCATACAGAATCCAGATTGCATCATAAAGCCGGAATACATCGGCAGGCGGGGTCATCCGATATTGATCCCGGCGGGACTGGATATCCACAATCCGGTTTATGAAACTCTACGTGAAGTATTGCGCCACAGCGGAGTAGGTACCGTGATAGTGGCGGTGGACGATCCCGGCATTATACAGAACATCAACACCCTGGATGACCTCATCCGTTATCAGGATATTGGAGGATAAGCACTTATGTCCTTTATGGAATTAATCTCCACTCGCTACAGTGTGCGAGATTTCAAGCCCGATCCCATCCCCTCTGAAGCGCTGGATAAAATCCTGGAAGCCGGACGCATGGCACCTTCAGCGCAAAACCGTCAACCCTGGCGCTATATAGTTTTAACCAATCCCGCTCAGATCAAGGCACTGGTGAAAAAAACAGGATTGATAGGGCTTAGCAATTTCTTTGTAAAGGATGCTCCCTGCGTGATCGTAGCCTGTGCCGACACCAAGAAGAACATGCGCGTGAATGGGCAGGATTACTACCTGGTGGATACAGCTATCTCCTTTCAACAGATGATGTTATGCGCTTGGGAGATGGGTATAGGCTCCTGTTGGATGGCTGCCTTTTCCGAGAAAATCCTGGCGAAGTATCTGGAAATTCCGAGGTCGTGGAGAATTGTGGCTATATCACCTTTTGGCTATCCCAAAGATGAGAAAAGCATGTGGGGAAAAGTCGTGTCAGGATTTGCCGGAAGCACAAAACGACAGCCCTTAGACGATATGGTGATATATCGGAATACAGCAGATTGATCTCGATATCCTTACTATCCTGAAGAATGAACCCCATTTGGCTATTCATCCTCCGTGCTTCAAGGAGTGATGAAGCAGATATCAAGCTGTTATAAAGCAGTCGTCACTCGATGATAACCCGATGATATCTGCTTCATATCAAGATAAAGCAAAGGGCATGTTTGGGGATTAACGACCTAATCTTTCCCAGTAGCCCAAGTGATTGAGAGGCAGTAAAATAACTTAAAATACTTCTTGACAAAAACACCTCGTATATTATTGTTGCTTTATGCTTTAGGCAATGAATAACAACGAGGTGT
>Ga0172378_10007437_pt1 | contig 10192 bp, 9 predicted proteins | sample GrowelOW332metaG_FD_119755 | JGI IMG/M metagenome (GOLD analysis project Ga0172378, IMG submission 119755) | Groundwater microbial communities from an aquifer near a municipal landfill in Southern Ontario, Canada - Pumphouse #3_1 metaG | ecosystem: Environmental > Aquatic > Deep subsurface >... | reverse complement strand
GGATATAGTGCATGTAAGGTTTGTGTCTTAAAACAAAGAAAAGCTTAATTGATAGGTTTATAAAATAAATAGAATTCTCCAAATTATGGAATATTTTTTTATATTAGGTAGAAATCCGCAATTATCTTACGCGGAAATTGTTTCGTTTTTAGTTGGACACAGAATTAGTTATAAGGTTGTTTCTTTTGAGCAGAATTTTTTGATATTATCAACTGAAGAAGAGTTGAAATTAGATATTCAAAGATTCGGCGGAGTTCTAAAAATTGGTAAGGCAAATTTAATAAAAAACGCTAAAGATTTAGATAAGCACATAGAAGATTATTTTGCGCTAGAAAGAAAATTCACCTATTCTGTAATCGGAAACGAAGAGGATGAAAAGGTAGAATACGTCGAGGATGCGTTGAAACAGAAATTTAAAAAAGAAAAGTTGAAAGCACAGGTTAAGCATAGCTCTGACGTAATCAAAATGCAAGAGGGTGAAGATTTTGAATTTATAAAAGCGGATGTGGAATTTTTTCTGTATAGATTTGGTATAAAAAGTTTTTTTGGAATAGTTGAGCAATCGTATTCATATAAGGAAATAAAAAGTAGAGATATGCAGAAACCAGTTAGAAGAGAAGCTTTGGCTATTTCTCCTAGACTCGCTAAAATAGTGATTAATTTATCACAAGTTGAAGAAGGGCAATTTTTGGCAGATCCGTTTTGCGGAATTGGTGTTATAGTTCAAGAAGCTGTTTTAATGGGAATAAATTGTTTTGGTGCGGATATAGATTTAAGCGCGATAGAAGGGGCGAGGAAAAATCTTAATTGGTTGAATTCTAAGTATAAAGTAACTGGAGAAGCTAGATTTCATCTAGGTGATTCGGCTAGGTTCCCATCCGTAAGACTTGACGGTGTTGCAACAGAGCCGGCTTTGGGCGAAGTAGTAAGGAAGAAATTGAATAATAGAGAATCAGAGCAATATGTAATTATGTTTGAGGATTTAGTAATTCCGGTATTAAGTAGGATGAAACAACTGAAGACAAGAAATGCTAAGGTTGTTTTGACGATGCCATTTATACGGAATACTAGTGTTAGTGTTAGTAGAATTTGCCAACAGACCGGATTAAAAGTTTATGATTTACCTGGCGTAACTATGCCAATAAAAGAATTTAGAGAAAGGCAATTTATTGGACGAGAAATAGTTATCTTAGAGTAAGTTAATTCATATCGACAACTGGTTTTTGAACCGGACTGTCTTCTAGGGACTTGATTAATTCCGAAACATCTTTCGCTGCATCTGCATTCACGGAAACAGAATCTATTCCTTGTTGTATTAAAAACTCTACCATCTCTTTCTTAGATGCCGCCTGACCGCAAATAGACGTTTCTACGTGATGTTGTTTACATTCTCTAATAACTCTAGTTATTTGTTTTAGAACTGCCCAACTAGTCTCATTGTAAAGATATTGTACGTCCTCATTTCCTCTATCGATTGCTAAAGTATACTGAGTTAGATCATTTGTTCCAAAAGATATAAAATTGATTCCCTGTAAACAGAAGTCTTTGATTAAAATTGCCGCAGCTGGAGTTTCTACCATAATTCCCCATTTAATATTTTGATGACCAATCATGCCCAAATCTTCAAGTATTTTTTTCGCAGCTTTTACCTCGTCTAAAGATATAATTTGTGGGAACATTACGCCGAATTTGTGTCCTTTATCCGCAAGTTCTTTCATAGCTAAAAGCTCTGCTTGGAATATTTTTGGATGTTTAAGAGAAAATCTTATTCCGTGTAATCCAAGCATCGGATTCTTTTCTATTTCTTTTGGTGCGCCTTCTAGGTTTGCATATTCGTCCGTTCTAATATCGGAAGTTCTTACCCATATTTCTTTTCCAATAAATTGTTCTGCGATTTTTTCAAATCCGCTTCTTAATACTTCTTGGTATTCCCCAAGAGTTTCGTTGTCCTCATAGTAAAGTGGATGTTTACCGTTCATGGCAATGATTCCTTCCATTCTTACTAAACCTACTCCGAAAGCGTTTGTTTTAGCTGCTCTCTCTGCAAATTCTGGAAGATCAACGATAACCTTTATTTTTGTTTTTGTTTCTACGATTGGTAAAATTTCTACAGATTTTCCTTGTGTTCTTCCGAGATATACTTTCCCGTTATAACCATCAACTGTAACTTCTTGACCATCTTCTAAAACAGATGTTGCATTTTCTGTTCCAACAACTGCGGGGATTCCCATTTCTCTCGAAACAATTGCTGCATGTGCAGTTACTCCGCCTTCATCTGTAACTATTGCTGCTGCCTTTTGCATAGAAACGACCATATCTGGATTAGTCATTTGAGTAACTAAAACGTCTCCTTGTTTTATTTTATCTAAATCATCCATGGAACGTATAATCTTTACTGGGCCAGAACCGACACCTGGGCTTGCTCCCATACCAGAAACAATTGGAGTTCCTTCTAATTCTTCTGTACTTGACTTATTTTCTAAAGTTGTAATTGCTCTTGTCTGAACAATAAATATTTCTCCGTTTTCTAATGCAAATTCAATATCTTGTGGTTTACCATAATGCTCTTCTAGTTTTAATGCATACTCTGCCAATTGTTTTACTTCAAATAATCTTAAAACCAGTTGTTTTGATTTTTCTTCATTTAGTGTTACAACTTTTGTGATTCCAGACGAATCTCTAACGATTGCTATTTTTTTATCAGAAGCTCTTTGACTAACCAATTCTAGATCTCTTGAAACAATATAATCATCTGGTTTTATTCTTCCAGAAACAATTCCTTCACCTTGTCCGAAAACTGCCTCAATTAATATGTGTTCTTTTTTAACTGGATCTACTGAAAACATAACTCCAGATTTATCAGAATTAATCATTCTTTGAATTACTGCTGCGATTCCTACGTAAGCGTCAAATCCCTTTTTCATTCTATAATAAATTGCCCTTGCTGTAAATGCCGACGCAAAAACTTCCTTTACCTTTTCAATAACATCATCTTTGCCCTTTACGTTAATGAAACTTTCTTGTTGCCCAGCAAAAGATGCTTCCGCTAAATCTTCCGCAGTTGCAGAACTTCTTACGGCTACAAAAACGGGTTCTCTTGCGGTTCTCATAATTGCTAAAGCGTCTGGAGAGTCTCTAATTGCGCCTAAATCAATGCTAAAATTATCATAAGCATCTAAAATTTCTTCTCTTAAATCTTCAGGCATTTTTGTTTCTGTAACTAATTCTCTAATTGCCTTTGCGCTTTCTGTTAATTGTTTTGTATCTTCTATATTTATCTTAGAAAGAATTTGGTTTATTTTTTCATTTAAACCAGTCGCATCCATGAAATGATGGTGAGCACTTGTTGTTACAATAAAGGCTGGTGGAACTGGGAAACCTGAATTATACATTTCACCTAAATTTGCACCCTTTCCGCCGACGATAGGAACATCCTTTTTAGAGAGTTCTGATAGCCAAGCAATAAACCTCTTTTCTGTCATATTTATTTTAGGCAAATGGATTTTATAAAGGTTTGGAAATAAGTTTAATTAAACCATAATGGAAACTTAAATGTCGCTCTTAAGCAATATTCTCCACTATACTTACTCGTGATATCGGTTTCGAATGTGGCATTTTTACTATGCCTAGATAAATAATATATTTTCCCAACTTCAATCTTATCCTCTCCAATTTTTATTTGCCAGTTATCTAAAAATCCATTTTCGAATCTTGCTTTTAATCTAAGACGATCGTTTGCTGTAAGCTCTGGATTTATTTTTACACGACAACCCCCCGCAATTTCTTTATCTATTGTTGTGACTTTTTTAATTCCAGCTACGGCATCTTTAATTTTCCTAAAAACATTTGGATAATTTGCGGCTAGTGTTTTCCATCCTGCATTTATGGTTTGATTTTTTATAATGTAATCATCTCTGCTATAATTTTCCCAAACGTAAAAAAATGGATCTTCACATATTTCATCTTCTAATGCTGATACGAAACCACCTACTAATCCCCCTTGAGAATATTCCTCTTTTGATGCATTTTTATTGGATAACGAAATTATATTCACTAAATCTCTTTTTTCTATTTCTCTTCTATCTATAACTTCTCTTGCTACATCTGCTGGTTCTTCTCGTGAAATACTTTTTTCATAAAAATCAGAAGTTTGAGAATTAGAATATTGTGGATTACATAACGGTATTAAGATGGTACCTAATAAACCGAGAGTTTTTCTCATATCAATTATAGAGTTTTGATGTTTAAAAAATAATAGGGTGGTGAAATATCTATAAATTTAAGCACTTGCCCCGTCTATAACACACCCATTTCTCATTAATACATCGTATACTAATGGATTATATCCTTGGAATTGTTCCACAATTACATCTGTAAAATTACCCAAATTAAATATATCATTGAATGCCATGGCTACTGCCGGAGTACGGTTTACTCCATAATCACAATGAATTAATAATTCTTCTATATTCTTCCTAAATGGCAGGAAATCTAGAAGCATCTTTTTTGCAATATCATCCGTTATTGGATAAAAATCTTCTCCGCAACCTTCTTCCTGTTCTTCCTCTGATTTTGTATCATCAAATCTATATGGATTTATTTTGGTATATAGTGGGGAATCTACTAACTTACCAAATTCTGAGTCCATACTGTTACTATGATAAAAAATTCTTATTGCGTAAGTTCTAACTAGAGGAACGTGCTCTTTCGCCGAACGATGATTGAGCATCCATATAGGAATTACCTTATTGTTTTGAAAAATGTGTGCCATAGAAAGAAAAGAAACGGGTAATTTACATTACTTTGCTGCCGTTTTCAATCCCCTTTTCAGGAGAAAGCAAAATTACCTTGGTTTCATCGGTATTTGATGCAGCGAGTAACATTCCTTGAGATTCAGAACCTTTCATTTTTCTAGGTTCTAAATTTACAATGACAATAATTTGTTTTCCAACTAATTCTTCTTTTGGATACCATTTCTTTATTCCAGCTAGAATTGTTCTGTCCCCTATTTCACTTCCTAAATCAACCGTTAGTTTCCAAAGCTTGTCTGCACCTTCTAAATCTTCTGCAGATTTTATAGTTCCAACTCGTAAATCCAATTTTGCGAAATCGTCGTATTTTATCATGTCTGCCATTGTTGCTATACCTTCTACTTTAGATTGTTTTGAAGGTTTATTAACTTTTTCAATTTTTACTGAATCTTTTAATGATATATCGTCTTTTTCTATTTCTATCTTTGTAAAAAGAATTTCTGCTTTTTTTATCTCAGAAACTTTCAACGGTTTGTCTATTTCTTTATAATCTATTTTGAAATTAAATACTTTTGAAATTTTATCACATGTTTCCGGCATGAATGGCGAAAGTAAAATCGCAATATTTTTTATTGCAAATGCCAATTCGTAGATTACTTTTTTATCTCCACCTTCCCATGGTTTTTTTTCTTGCGCATATTGATTCGCTTTGTCTATATAGGTAAAAATTTCATTTAGCGCTTTGTCTATTTCATAACTTTCAAAATATTTTTCAACAGAGTCTCTTGTTTTTTTAGATAATAATTCTATTCCGCTCTTTTCCTCTATTCCATATTTTTCTGCTAAAGCTGAAACTCTTGAAACTAAATTTCCTAGTTTATTTGCAAGTTCGTTGTTATGACGTTCTATTAAGGCCTTTTCAGAGAAATCGCCATCATTGCCTTCTGCAAAAGCAAAATTTCTAGCAACAAAATATCTTACCGTATCTGCTCCGTATTTATCTACTAAGATTATTGGGGAAATTGCGTTTCCTAAAGACTTAGATATTTTTTGTCCATTAAAACTTAAAAACCCGTGCACAAAAACCGTTTTTGGTAATTTATATCCTGCTGATTTCAAAAATGCTGGCCAGTAGACTGCGTGAAACCATCCGTTATCTTTTCCCAATAAATGAAGATTCGCTGGCCAAAATTCTTGGTCTTCCCCTGCGCCTGTTAAATAATTAAAAAGTGCATCGAACCAGACGTATGTTATATGATTTTTATCAAGTGGAAATGGAATTCCCCAGTCAAAACTAGTTCTGGAAATACTTAAATCTTTCAGACCTTCTTTTACTCTGTTTATCATTTCGTTTCGTCTTGCGTCTGGCAAAACAAACTCTGGGTGTTCTTTATATAAATCCAATAAGAAATCTGTATATTTTGATAATCTAAAAAAATATGACTCTTCTTTTATGACTTCCAATGGCCTGTTATGCAATGGGCATTTTCCGTCTACTAAATCTTTTTCTGTTAAATAGGCCTCGCATCCCACACAATATAACCCCTCATATGTTCCCTTGTAGATATCTCCATTGTCATTACATTTTTTTATCATGTCTTGTACTAATTTTTCATGATCTTTGTCTGTAGTTCTGATAAATCTATTGGGAACCACATTTAATGCCCTCCATGCTGTTTTGAATTTTTCTGCATTTTCATCAACTAACTGTCTAGGAGTTTTGCCTGCTTTTTCTGCAACTTCTTGTATTTTTTTACCGTGTTCATCTGTTCCGGTTAAGAAAAAAACATCTTCTCCGATTAACTTGTGCCATCTGGCAATAATATCTGCTACAATCTTTTGGTATGCATGGCCGACGTGCGGTTCTGCGTTTGGATAATCAATTGCAGTTGTCACATAAAACTTTTTCTTTGCGGTTTTAGTTTTCTTTTCCATAGATTAATTAGGAAAATGGGGATTAAAAATATAACTACTGGCAAAATTTATTTATTTCTTAATATAATTAGGGCACCGATAGATGCGCCTATTAAGTTTGTTATTAAATCTATAGCATTATTAAAATAATCTCCAACTCCCGAAGCCCTGAATACAATAACTGTGAATAATTCTATTATTTCATTTAATGCACCAACTCCCTCTGCCATTAAAATTATTATTAAGGCAATGGTCCATTTTTTAGAATTTTCTTTTAAATGGTCTTTTACTATTGAGTATACAAAGAATACAATTACAAAATAGCATAAAGCATGCATAACTTGATCATATCTCAAGAGATTTATTGGATCACTTATAATCGGAATCAATATTGAATCATATAGTCTTATTCCATTGATTTTCGCTACTCCACCTAAAAAATGTAAAAATAGCCATAATGAGAATCCCCATTTTGAAATTTGAGGATAATGATATATTTTATCGGTTGTTGTCAAAATCCAGATTAATATTCCGATTGTTACTGTATATGTTAGAAATTCATAATTCCCCCTGTAGAGAAACATAGCCGTAAAAACTAAAAGTATAATTAAGCTAACATATAGACCCGATAATCTTTTGATTAAATCGCTAGTACTCTCTTTTTTCATATTATTGTTTATCTTATTTAGTTAATAAATGTTATCTGTCTTGGGCATATCCGCTTGGTTTAAAAACCCATAGAATTTCTTTAGGACATGAAATCCTTAGTTATTAATGCAGGTTCAAGCTCGATAAAATTTCAAGTATTTGACGAAGAAGAAACAATACTTTCTGGTTTGTGCGAAGAAATTGGTAGTGATAACTCTAAAATAAAGATTAAAGAAGGTGGTAAAAAATCCGAGATTTCTATTAAATTAACAAATCACGAAGAAGCTCTTCAGGAAGTTATAAAAATTTTACAAGAAAAAAATATGATTTCCGACTTAGGACAAATTGTTCATAGAGTTTTACATGGCGGAGAAAAACTTAGAGAACCTACATTGGTTACTATGGGAGTTATTGAAGATCTAAAAAAATTAATTCCACTTGGCCCGCTTCATCTTCCGGCTAATATTTCTGGAATAGAGGTTATGGAAAAATTACTTCCGAAAGTTCCACAAATTGCAATTTTTGATACAGCATTTCATTCAACAATTCCAGAAGAAGCCTACTTGTATGGAGTTCCCTATTCATGGTATAAAGATGCAGGAGTTAGAAAATATGGGTTCCATGGCTCTTCGCATGAATATGTTTCTAAAGAAGCAATTAAAATGTTAAATAATCCTCATGCAAAAATAATAACTTGCCACCTAGGAAATGGCGCAAGCATCTGCGCAGTAAAAGATGGCAAATCTATTGATACTTCTATGGGAATGACTCCACTAGAGGGCAATATTATGGGAACACGTTCTGGTTCCATAGATCCGAGCATTATTTTCCATATGATAAACACAAAAAATCTATCTATAAAAGATATTGAAAGAATATTGAATAAAGAATCTGGACTGAAGGGACTAAGTGAATTAACAAGTGACATGAGACCACTAGAAGAAAATATGGAAACTTGTGAAAAGTCTTCTAGGGCAATGAAGGTTTATTTGTATACTTTATTGAAATTAATTGGTTCTTACATCGCTGTTTTGGGTGGAATAGATGCAGTTGTATTTACTGGAGGAGCCGGAGAAAAAAGTTCGATAATTAGAAAATATGTTGCGGATAGCTTAGGGTTTCTAGATGTTAAACTAGATTCTGAAAAAAATAAAAAAAACGAATTAGATATAAGCGATGAAAAATCAAAAGTAAAATTCTTTATTATTCCAACAAACGAAGAATTACAAATGGTTAGAAATGCGAAAAAAATTTTGAATAAAAAATAAGTCTAGAAAAGACTTATAAACATAAATTACATTTTTAAATTATGACTGGTGATAATAAATATTCTGCTATTATTTTTGACTTAGATGGGACTTTAATCGATTCTATGCCACTACATATTGCTGCATTTAAGGATTTACTAGAGAAACATAATATAGAAATAGGGCATAATGAGATAGAAAAACTTTCTGGTCAATCCACCACAAAAATATTCAAAACGCTAAAGAAAGAATATAAGTTTAAAGAAAAAATTATTAATCTAAGAGAGGAAAGGAGATATCATTATTTTAAATTGCTAGGGATGAAAAATATTGTATTTCCTGGTGTGAAAAAAACTGTTCAAAATTTTAAAAAAAATTATAAAATAGCTATAGCAACTGGTTCATCGAAAACCACCTTTATTCACTCTACTAAAAAAGATTTCCAAAATTTATTTGATGTAACTATAACAATAGATGATGTAAAAAGGGGCAAACCTTCTCCAGATCAGCTTCTTCTTGCGGCTAAAAAAATGAAAGTTAAACCTAGCGAGTGTTTGATGGTGGGGGATTCTATTTTTGACCACATTGCTGCTAAAAAAGCTGGAATGGATTCTGTCGGCGTTCTCACTGGAACAACGTCTAAGAAAGAACTTTTGAACTCTGGTGCTAGATATGTCTTAAAAAATGTAAACGAGTTAAACAAAGTTATTTAAATAGAAAAATCTTTATGCGTTCATGTTTAAACGAAAAAAATGCCCTGATTGTGAAGAGAAAATAAAAGATAAATTTAGCTATTGCCCTTGGTGCGGACACTCTTTTAAGAGGGTTAAAAAACAGGAAGATTGGGGAATGATTGGTGAAAGCGATGAAGCTCAGCAACAAGAACAGGTTCAATTACCATTTGGTTTCAACGGAATTATAAACAAACTTATGAAACAGATTGAAAAAGATTTGTCTGGAATGGATGGAAATAGTCCAATTCCGAAGGGATTCAAAATAAAAATCTCTACTGGCGCGCCAACAATACAACCTGTCGGTGTTAATTATGGTGATGATTCTACTAAAAAAGAAAAAGAAGCATCCGCTCCTTACGTCCCAATTGCAGAGATAGAGAGAAGATCTAAGCTAAAACGTATTGATGCGAAATCTACAATTAGAAGATTGCCAGAGGGCGTAATTTACGAAATAGAGGCACCCGGCGTTAGATCTGAGAATGATATTGCCATAACTAGACTCGAACAAAGTTTGGAAGTTAAGGCATATTCTAAGGATAAATGTTATGTTAAAATGATACCGATGAAAGTTGAGATTCTCGGGGTTAGTGTTAAAAATAATAAAGTTTTCTTAAAAGTAAGAGGATAGACAAACTAAACTTTTAAAAACCAACTAAAATAGGATATTTTGAGGGTATCACCTCTAATCGTTCAGGATTATGAGTTTTCATAGTTTGAACAAATATTGAGCCCGTAGCGCAGCCAGGTAGCGCATCGCTCTGATACGGCGGGGGTCCCAAGTTCAAATCTTGGCGGGCTCATTTTATTTAAAATATTTTTTATTAGAACTTGGAGATACAATTTATATCAGTCGTCTATTTAAAAAAGAATATAAAGAGTTATATTCTATATTCTTTAT
>Ga0172378_10007435_pt1 | contig 10193 bp, 8 predicted proteins | sample GrowelOW332metaG_FD_119755 | JGI IMG/M metagenome (GOLD analysis project Ga0172378, IMG submission 119755) | Groundwater microbial communities from an aquifer near a municipal landfill in Southern Ontario, Canada - Pumphouse #3_1 metaG | ecosystem: Environmental > Aquatic > Deep subsurface >... | reverse complement strand
ACAAATGGAACGATACCGATGCACAGCGATGGTTTACGCTGCCTGCAAAAAAAGAACTTGACGATCTTGGACGAACAAATGACCTGATTGTTCTTGAACTCACAGGAGCGGCACCATGAAAAACGATGGTTTAATTGCAGCTCCGGCAGCTGTGTTTTTTCTTTTTGTTTCATGCGCTTCAGTACCGAAGTCCCAGTCTGCTCCGCAAAGTACTCAGATACCCCGGAACGAACAAAAAACAGCGGCTGAGCCTGTTTCTTATGAACAGCTGTCTGCAGAACAGAAAAAGAAATCCGGAACAAAAGATGATTACAACGACTTATCAGAACCAGTTGTACCTGACAATCTTCCTGATTCCGTTCCAGTACATTCGCTGCCGGGACAGAATTCCGCTCAACCCGGTGACAATGAAATCAGCGAACCTGTCGTGTACGACGAGGTACACGAGGAAAAAAGTGCAAAACAGAATCCTAAGGATTCCTCTGTTTCAGACATTCAGTCTGCTCAGGTACAACCTGCAGAACAGATTTCTAAGTCAGAACAAAAAGATGTATCTGCAAAATCTGATGAAATAACGCCTGTAAAACGGGCAGCCGCTGTACAACAGGATTCTGCAGCAATTACTCACAGATCACCACATAAAACTTCATCAGTACAAAAAAAAGAAACTGCTGATTCACCGGTAAAGTCTCAAAAAGGACAGACATCGGACAGAATCGAAAAAGCGGTTTCTGAAAATTTAACACCGTCCCGTTCAGTCACGCTTTCAAAAAACCAATATCTTGATGTCGAATATCCCGGTACAGGATGGATATATCTCGGTGAAACAAACGGCACAAAAAATATGATTTTTTTTGGTCGAAAACTGGGCGATACAGATACGTCTTTTACACTGCATGCACGGAGTACAGGCAAATCCATTCTTCATTTTTATAAAAATGATATTCTTACGGGAAAATACATAGACGACTATCTTGAAGTAAATGTTACCGGCAATGCTGATTCTGCTCAAAAGCACATAAATGCCCCCCTGTATGCCGACATAGTACCGCCGAACCCGTCATCCACCATTACTAAACCGGTGGACAACGTAACCTCTGTTCAAACCGGTTCAAAGGAAACGACTCCGCTCAAATCAGAAAAAACAAATCAAGACATACAGAATACGGCGGACAGTCAAAATAAGGAAATACAGCCTGCAAATACAGTTCTTCCAGGAGAAACTCCTGTAAAAACTATCATACAGACTACAGAATCAACACCGGACAGTCAGGCACACACAGCTTCCCCTTCCACACTTTCTGCTGGCAGCATAGTGCCGGATCAATCAGGAGAAACGGCTGCAGTTTCGACAACAAGTACAGATTCCTCCAGCGGATCTGTGGTGCAGAATGAACAGACACAAAATGAAAGTTCCGACGATCTGCTCAAAGATGCACAAAATGCATATAATGCGAACCAGTATGAAAAAGCTCTGGCTCTGCTTACTCTTTTTTTCAATAAAGCAGTAACACGCATCGATGAAGGATTATATCTGCAGGGACAGGTTCTTGAAGCTAAGTCATCAATACAGAATATAAAGGATGCTGTAGATTCATATGAAATACTTATGAAGAACTGGCCCGACAGTACACTCTGGCAAAATGCCCGTCAACGGGACATTTACTTACACAGAATGTATATAGATATAAGATAACCAGTATTCAACGATATGGAGGTTGTATGAAAAATATTTTGAAAACAGCGGGCCTGCTTCTTGCAGCATGCATGTTATTCTCCTGTGCTATCAATAAATCTGCAGAAATACAGCGGACAATAACGGTAAGCGGAAAAGGAACTGTAAGCGCAGAACCGGATCAGGCAGCAATTATCGTTTCCGTCGTAACGCAGGAATGGGTGGCAAAACAGGCATCTGACGAAAACGCTGTAACAATGGCAAAAGTACGGGACGCTGTAATTGCTGCCGGCATTAAAGCAGACAACATTGGAACGACAGATTATAATATTAACAGGCAGGATACATGGTCAAACGGCCGCAGCTGGCCCGGAAAATATCAGGTACGTAACAGTCTAAATATCACTATAAAGAATACATCTCTTGCAAGTACGGTTATTGATGCCGCTGTTGCCGCCGGTGCAAATGAAATTTCTTCTCTTTCTTTCAGCGTCGCCGATACTTCATCTCTCGTCCGTCAAGCCCGTGCACTCGCAGTGCAGCAGGCGCAGGATGCAGCTTCACTTCTTGCAGGGGCAAGCGGATGCAAAATCGGACAGGTTGTAACTATTATAGAAAACAACAATTCAGGGGTACGGCTTATGACTAAAACGTTCAACGCAGAATCTGCAATGGCAGCCGGAAATGCCTCTACCCCCGTGTCTGCGGGAAAAATAGAAGTGAGTTCAAATGTTACGATAACATATGCCTTGCAATAAAAGCTTTTTGCAGTTAATATAATGCTTTATCAACTAAGATAATCAAGGAAGAAAACAGAATGCTCGACTATAAATTTATAAAAGATAATTTTGATGCCGTAAAACAGAATATCATCAACCGCAACATGGCTGCAGACGCAGACCTCGTAGTAAAACTTTACGACGAGCGCACTGCTCTTACAACAAAGCTGCAGCAGCTTCAGCAGAAGCGCAATGAAAATGCAGCTGCAATGAAAGCAAAGATGGATGACGCAAAACGCAGAGAACTTATTGCAGCCGGAAAACAGCTCAAAGACGATATCTCAACGGCAGAAAAGGAATTAACCGATATTGAACCTAAACTTGAAGAAGCCGCACGCAAAATTCCGAATATGGCAAATCCGGCAGCACCTGTCGGAAAAGTCGATACGGAAAACCTTGAAGTAAAAAAAGTCGGTACACCGCGTAAATTCGACTTTATACCAAAAGATCATGTTGAACTTGGAGAATCGCTCGATATCATAGATTTTGACCGTGGAACGAAGGTTTCAGGACAGAAATTCTACTATCTTAAAAATGAAGCAGTCTTCCTTGAACAGGCTCTTATCATGTATGCGCTTAATACGCTCCGAAAACACGGTTTTACACCGTTCATCACACCCGATATTGCCAAACAGGAAATTCTGCAGGGAATCGGATTCAATCCGCGGGGCAACGAATCAAACGTCTACTGTATAGAAGAAGAAGGAACATGCCTTGTAGCAACAGCGGAAATTACACTCGGTGGTTACCATTCCGGTGAGATACTTGATAAATCAAAGCTTCCTCTCTTTTACTGTGGTCTTTCTCACTGTTTCCGCCGTGAAGCAGGTGCTGCAGGACATTTCAGCAAAGGATTGTACCGTGTTCATCAGTTTGACAAAGTCGAAATGTTTGTCTACTGTCTTCCGGAGCAGTCAGACCAGCTTCATGAAAAACTCAGGCTTATTGAAGAAGAAATTTTTACAGGACTTGGTCTTCCCTTCCGGGTTGTAGATACATGTACAGGAGATCTTGGCGCACCGGCTTACCGGAAGTGGGATCTTGAAGCATGGATGCCGGGGAGATGTGACGAAGCTCATCCCTGCGGTGACTACGGTGAAGTTACTTCAACTTCCAACTGTACAGACTATCAGGCACGACGCCTTAACATAAAATATAAGGACGATGACGGTAAAAACAAGTACGTCCATATGCTCAATGGTACGGCAATAGCAGCAGGCAGGGCTATGCTCGCAATACTTGAAAATTATCAGAATGAAGACGGATCAGTCACTATTCCTGAAATTCTCAGACCAATCTGCGGATTCGATAAAATCGAACCGAAGACTAAAAACTAAACAGCTGTGGGTGAATCGGAACACACAAAGCAGATTACGTATCTGCTCATCTTTATCGCAGCGGCAATATTTTTCACAATACTCAAAGTGGCTGCGTCGGTGATTATTCCTGTAGTTCTCGCAGTTATGCTTTCGTTCGTTATGCTTCCCATTGTCCGGCAGATGAATAAATTCCATCTGCCGTGGATATTTAATGTTATAATCGTCACTGTACTTCTGGTGATATGTATCGCCATTATCGGTACACTTATAGGGGCCAGCCTTAGAACAATCGTTGCACAGTACGGAAAGTACGAGTCTAAATTTCTTTCAATATACGAATATATCGCCGGAAAATTGAATTTAAAATTCGATGCCAGGCAGAGTTTCTTCTATAATATTCAAAGCGCACTCGACGGGCAAATCGACATACACAGCGCCATTAAAAAAGGAATTCTTTCATTCTCCGAAGATATGGTTTCGTTCATACGAAACATTCTTGTTATAATTCTTATGTTCATTTTTCTCCTTGTTGAAATGCATCTTACGGGAGAAAAACTCAGAGAATCGTTTGAAGGAAAAATGAAAGGGCGCTTGATTAATATTGTACGCCGTACTATGACGCAGGTAGTCCGTTTTCTTTCCATTAAATTTTTTATATCGCTTGCAACCGGAGTACTTGTATATCTGTCGGCAAAAGCAGTAAGACTTGATTTTGCAGTCGTATGGGGATTTCTTGCATTCGTATTGAATTTTATACCAACGTTCGGATCCATTGTTTCTGTCATCGCAACATCTTTATTTGCGTTGCTGCAGTTTTTCCCTCATCCGGGACCAATTATTTTTATTTTTTTACTGACAATTACAATCAACATGGTTCTGGGAAATTTTCTAGAACCAAGAATTGAAGGTGACAACCTCGGTATTTCTCCGTTTGTTATTCTTGTCATGCTTTCCTGGTGGGGATGGATGTGGGGATTTGTCGGTATGATTCTTGCCGTTCCTCTCACTGTAATTATCAAGATTGTATGCGAAAATATTCCGCTGCTTCATCCTGTAGCCATTCTTATAGGAAATAAACCTCAGGATACTAAAAAAGAAATCTCTACCGACGAAAATTCAGAGGCATAATTTCTTCGTAGCTTTTTCATACATAAAGCGTTTGTCTTCTTCCTGCAGCGAAGTATACACGCAGTCAGCGCACATGTGCTTACTGTCTTCGCTGCTGTAGATTTTTGCCGGTATGCATGTAGCAAATACATCGCGCTTTGCAACCGGTCCCTGACGAAGCATAAATGACATACGAAGCGCATATTCAGCTCCCTGTGCAAGAGGGAACGTCTCATTATCACTTCCGAAAACAATCCGCTCGTGATCTACATACAGAATACTGAACGGTTTTACCCTCCCCTGAACAGATTGAATTGCGGTGTTCGTTTTAACAAGATACCTGCATATAGGAATAAGCTGCAAACCGTTTCCGGCATTCTTTTCCTTTTTAGCCTCCGAAACAAACTGTTCAAGATATACTTTTGCCCTTTTTTGGTCTGAAAGAGGAATAGTACTCCACACCGGACGTGTAAAAAGCTCAAATCCTTCGCCCGGAACGCAATCTATATTCACTTCTGACTTGTTACTGCAGGAATAATAAATCGAAGCAGAAAAATCGTAATCGTGCTTAATTTCTACGTCAATAATGCGATGTATTACGGCAGGAATTACAAGTGCAAGCCCGGCCTTAATCGACTTCATTTCCGTTGTAAAAAACAGACCGACACGATTAAAATAAAATTCCACACGAACCGTCTTTCCTGCAAATCCAATCACAGATTGAGGTGGATTCTTCAACAAAATAATTCCCTTATCAAGAACTGTAATCTGTTCGGCTTTTAAAGCAACAGGAAAAACTGCCGATAAAAGCGGTTTGATTCTTTTGTCGTCCGATTTCTTTTCAACAGGAGTAACAGTAACAGGGACATTTCCGTCTATCAAATATTGAAGTACAAGCTGCCTCTCAATTCCGGTAAGATCTTTACTTTCCATCTGCCCTGCCCCACTTTTGTATTATCAGTTGATCAATTTTATATCCATTGTCAGTTTTTATAAAACAAATCAGTATATCAATATATCCTTTTCTGCATTCAAAACGTACTGGTATTTCATAATCGTCATCAAGAAACGGAGTTCCATATATTTCTTTTGTGAATAAATTTTCACCGTTGTTCACATCAGGTATGTCTTCGCCGAATGTTTCTTTCCATCCTGTTTTCAAATCAGATAGAAAAAGTACATACGAATAGAGGCATCCTTCTGCCATCAGAGAATCAGCATTTTTCTGCGCAGAAACAGTCATGCAGGCTGTTTCAAGAGCTGCTTTCAATTCAGATGAAATAAGCGACGTATCCAGACTTCCAAAACCGTCTATAAACGGATAAACAGGTACTGGTACCAGTGATGAAGCAATTACACTCTGAGGAGTAAGCTTTACAGCTTTATCCACCCCGTCTACCGTCGAAATATTCTGAACAAGACGCATACTTTCAAGTTCTCTCGTCCATAATATTTCCTTATCTTTTTTATCAGCCTGTGAACGGAGCGTATCCCCGTTTGAATCCGTTAAAACCGCAGTATGACCGTTGGCACATGAAACGACAAAAAGCAAAGCATAAAAAAAGAAAATAAAAAATGTACCTTTTCCTATACGTTTCATTTAATAAATATACCATATTTTCAGACAAAAATACAGTATCGCATATTATAACGAAAACGGAGTATTGCTGATTTTTTCTGATTTTTACACTGTAGCCCTCAGTTGTAATTTTACCATGAGTCATTGAAGAACCGTTTTTTTTTTGATAGAATGGTGACATAAGTTATTTGTTTTATATTACCATTACGACTACAAGAGGTACTCTATGCCGCTTACACTTACTGAAAAAATTCTTCAGTCTCACATTGTTCACGAGGCCTGCCCGGATACAAAATTTATTCCCGGTGAACGTATCGAACGCGGTGCTGATATCGCAATCCACATAGACCAGACGCTCACACAGGATGCAACGGGCACAATGACATACCTTCAGTTCGAAACAATCGGTATTCCCCGTGTAAAGACGGAGGTTTCTGTTTCATATGTCGACCACAATACACTTCAGACAGATTTTAAAAACATGGACGACCACCGCTATCTTCAAAGCGTTGCGGCTAAATACGGTCTCTATTTTTCACGTCCCGGAAACGGAATCTGCCATCAGGTGCATCTTGAGCATTTCGGGAAACCGGGAAAAACACTGCTCGGATCGGACAGCCACACTCCGACGGGAGGCGGAATAGGTATGATTGCAATAGGCGCCGGCGGTCTGGATGTTGCAGTTGCAATGGGCGGCGGGGCATTTCATCTTGCCATGCCCAGCGTATTCGGCGTACAGCTTACGGGAAAACTCCGAAAAGGTGTAAGTGCAAAGGACATTATTCTTGAAGTTCTCCGCCGCGAAACAGTAAAAGGCGGTGTCGGAGCAGTATACGAATATTTCGGACCCGGGGTGGCGACACTGACCGTTCCTCAGCGTGCAACGATTACAAATATGGGCGCCGAACTTGGTGCAACATGCTCCGTTTTTCCGTCAGATCAGAAAACTAAAACATTTCTTTCTTCAATGGGACGTGCTAAAGACTGGTCAAAACAGGAAGCAGATATCGGAGCAGAATATGATAAGATAATCCAGCTTGATTTGAACAAACTGGGTGCAATGGCAGCACAGCCGCACTCACCAGACGCCGTTACAACAGTAAAAAAACTTGCTGGTACAAAAGTAACGCAGGTTGTCATTGGTTCCTGCACGAATAGTTCCCTCGACGATCTTGAAACAGTTGCAGCAATCGTCAAAGGCAGACATATTGCACCGGGGGTTGAAGCAGGTATCGCCCCGGGCAGCAGGACGACGCTTATGATGGCAGACAAGGCGGGAATTCTTGGTACCCTCATTGAGGCGGGATTCCGCATTCTTGAAAGCGCATGCGGTCCGTGCATCGGAATGGGATTTGCTCCTAACAGCGAAGGTGTATCTCTCCGTACATTCAACAGGAATTTCAAGGGAAGAAGCGGAACAACCGATGCAAACGTATACCTTGTCTCTCCGGAAACAGCCGCAGCATCGGCTGTAACAGGGACGTTCACAGAAGCGGAAAAACTCACATATACAGACCATGCGTATGTACGCGGAATCAGAATCAGTATGCTCGACGGAAAAGATAAACGACTTGCTCCTGCTGCTATCAGAAAGTCAGCAAAAGACGAAGGAATGGTCATTCCTCCGTACACACCGGCAGCAGCCGCAAAATTCGAAATAGTGCGAGGTCCAAACATAAAGGCCTGCCCCCCCTGCCCACCGTGCGCATCATCACTAAAACTGCCGGTACTTCTTAAGACAGGTGACAACGTATCTACAGACGATATTATGCCGGCAGGCACAAAAGTACTTCCATTCCGTTCGAATATTCCTGAAATCAGTAAGTTTACGTTCTCCCGCCTCGACGAAACATTCTACAACAGAGCAGAAGCAATCAAATTCAGCGGATGCTTCGTAGTGGGCGGTGAAAACTACGGACAGGGTTCTTCGCGGGAACATGCAGCCCTTGGTCCTATGTATCTGGGCGTACGTGCCGTCATTACAAAAAGTTTCGCGCGCATTCATAAGGCAAACCTTGTAAATTACGGAATTATTCCCATAACATTTGTAAATTCTAAAGATTATGATATAATTAAACAGGGAGATATTATTGAAATTACAAACATTACAGAGGCACTTAAGACCGGATGTGAATTCAATATTATATCAGGCGGGAAAACGATAAAAGGGACAAACGATTTGAGTAAACGAAACCGTGCAATTCTTATTGCTGGCGGCCTTGCATCGTATACACGTAAGGGTGGAAACTGATTTTTAGGAGAAACCAACTATGAACGTCCATAATATAATGGAAGAATATGTTGAATCGCGTGTTAAGCTGATGTATGACCACCTTGCCGTAAATAAACCGGCATGGCTTATTTGCGGTCTGGATAACGGTTGTCCGGAAGCAGCCAGTTACGTACTTAACCGAATTCCTCCGCGTTACATCGTATCCAGCCGAGGTGTAGTTCACACTTCGGATCTGTTTGATAACCCTCAGCTGCGTGCCGATATCGACGCACTTGCGCTGGAAGGAATACGCCTTATAAACACAATCCAGCGGCCGTATTATAAAAACTCAAAACAGGCAGCAGAAGCGTCTCATCTGGAACCTTCGTTTAATTTTCCCGTATTCATCGGAACGGTATTCGACGGTTCCTCATTTGAACCGCTGCCTGACGCAACGATTACGCTTAAATATGGCAATCTTAACGTGGACATGATCGACAAAACATGGTCAAATCCATGCAATACATACAGGTCAACAAAAGGTGCCTATTCCTTCTGGGTAAAACCGTTCAAGGCAGAAAAAGCAGACATAAGCAGACATTTTAATTTTACGGTTGAAGCAAACGCAGACGGATACGATCCCGTGCGGTATGCATTCGATATACCAATTCTAAGCGACAACAACAGTAAAATGGAAATGAATACTTCCTACTCACTTAAACTTCAGGATCTGTTTCTGTTCCGGAATGACATTCATAATCCTATGGAAGTTTGATTTATTGAATTTCGTATTGACACAAAATATTCATTTCTATATACTAGAACAACATCCGGACGATTAGCTCAGTTGGTTAGAGCACTTGGTTTACACCCAAGGTGTCGGGGGTCCGAATCCCTCACCGTCCATCATAATTACTTGTTATATAAGTGTTTACACAAACAGCCAATTATTTCGGATCTAAGTTTAAGATATTACCAAAATGTTACCTGATGACATCTTATTTTAATAAAGAGACTGTAGAATAAGTACGTCTCAAAATTAACAACTAAAACAAAAGGATAAATACTCACCACAGGTACTATTCATACAGTGATACCGGCATACAGAGAAAAATTCAACGGGTATGTAAGGATTGGAGTGATACAATCACCAACCCCGACGCAAGCAGAGGCCACTGAAAAAGATCTCGTTTTTAAGTCCATATAACATAAAAGGCTGGTTTTCCCGGTATAATCCTGAAAAATCAGCCTTTTTGTTATCTGACGGGGGGGAGGACCTGCCTGTTACTATTGCTTTTCTTCCATAAGGGTAAAAATCCGTTTCAGATTGACCACGAAAATCGTACACGCCCCCTGCATTTTCATGTTATCAAGCCCGGAACCGACAGCTGTATCATAGCCGTGTACGTTCTTAAAGGGACAGTTCCTGCATTTCTCAACGTCAAAATAATACAGCAGCCTGTCATTCTTATTCCCCCCCCATTTGTTTTTTTTCTTTTTTATATGAAAGATATCCTGCCTT
>Ga0172378_10007433_pt1 | contig 10197 bp, 8 predicted proteins | sample GrowelOW332metaG_FD_119755 | JGI IMG/M metagenome (GOLD analysis project Ga0172378, IMG submission 119755) | Groundwater microbial communities from an aquifer near a municipal landfill in Southern Ontario, Canada - Pumphouse #3_1 metaG | ecosystem: Environmental > Aquatic > Deep subsurface >... | reverse complement strand
ACTGAGGCCGGCGCGCCGGAAGCCGCGTCGACAAAGCTCGCCGCGGCGGTGTCTTTCCGCGCCACGGTGAATGACCAAGGCTGGACTGCGGAATGGACGGTACCGCTGGCAGCCGTGGCCATTCCGACCGCCGCCGGTACGGAAATACGCTTCAATATCGGCGTGTTCCGGCGTGAAAAGCGCCAGTGGCTGCAGTGGGCTGGCACGGGTGCGCAGACCTGGCGCGTGGAGCAGGCCGGGACAATCCGCCTGGAATAAGCCGTCTGCAAGCGTTGTCACTGCGCCGGCACCACCCCGGGCCGGCGCGTTCGTTTGTGTCGCAGTGAGTAGGGAGTGAGTCAATGCTGGATGAAAAGAACCTGATTTGGATCGATCTGGAGATGACGGGGTTGCGCCCCGAGTGCGATCGCATCATTGAGATCGCCACGCTGATCACGGACAACGACCTGAACGTCGTCGCCGAGGGCCCCGTCCTGGCCGTGCGCCAACCGGAAGAGGTGCTGGCGGCAATGGACGAGTGGAATCAGACCCACCACAGCCAGTCGAGGCTGCTGGAACGGGTGCGTCGAGACGGCGTCAGCGAAGCCGAGGCCGAAGCGCAGACGCTGGCTTTTGTCAGCCAATACGTCCCTGCGGGCAAGAGCCCCATCTGTGGGAACAGCATTGGGCAGGACCGGCGCTTTCTCTACCAGTATATGCCGACGCTTGAGGCCTATTTTCACTACCGGAATCTCGATGTCAGCACCCTCAAGATCCTCGCCGAACGCTGGGCACCACAGATCATGGGCGGCTTCAGCAAGCAGGAAAAACACCGCGCGCTGGACGATATCCGCGAGTCCATCGCCGAACTGCGCTACTACCGCCGCGAACTCCTGCGCTGAGTAAAAAAACACTGGGCCACGCCTCTCGGTAACGCCACCAGGACAAGAGCCACAGGAACGCATCCGCTGTTCCTGTGGCTCTCACTCTTTTTCTGTAGTACGCTAAAAAATACCCGTGAAAATCCCTTGACAGGGCTTTTTTGTTGACTTAGTGTTATACCAATCGAGAAATTATAGGATAACAAAAGTATAACAAATGCCGGAAATAAAAACAGAACGCATTGTCCGTGAGCTTCTTGAGGAAATTTCCACTAGCGGCTTAGGTCGTCCTGGAGAAGTGTTTTTGACGACTCGCGAATTAGCCGTTCGGAAAGGCGTGTCACTGAAGACGGCGTTTCGGGTCATGGGCCATCTGCGGGACGAGGGCGTTTTGATGAAGTCTGGCCGTTGTCACCGTATTGCCGCGTTGTTGCCCCAGGCGCAGGTTGGTGGTGGCCGGCTGCTATTTGGTTTTTTAGCGACGTGTTTGGAGAGTCCATATTTTGCGCAACTCGCCTGCCACGCCGAGGAGTTTGCGCATTCGGTCGGTGCCAGTCTGATCATTGCCTCAAGCAATTATGATTTTGGGACGGAATGCGAGCGTTTGCGGATGTTTTGCCGTCAGGGCGTGAGTGGTTTGATGATATGCCCCTGGGCGTCGACGCCCAAGGAGGAAGCATTTTACTCCACGCTCAGCGTTCCGTACGTATTGCTGGGCAGGCGTCTGCAAGGTGTTGAGTGTGACGCGGTCCTGGTCAACAATCAAGATGCGGCACAGCAGGTGGCTGCGCATATGCTCGCAGAGGGCATAGATGATTTTGCCTATATTGGTCAATCGGGGAGTCTCGACGATCAGCGTCTGCTAGGTTTTCGCATGGGCTTGCTGAAGCGCGGCGTGGTTCTGCCGGATGGGCGCATTGTGCGTGTGGATTATCAAGCTCCTGCAGCTTGTCGGCAGGCCGTTCTTGACGTTTTGCGGACGCGCGGGGCGCGGCCTCTCGGGATCTTCTGTTATCACGATCTTTTTGCCACGCGGGTGATCAATCTCTGCCACGAAGTGGGCATTGTTGTGCCGGATGAGGTTGCGGTGGCTGGGTTTGACGACTTGCCCGTGGCGTCGGAGATCTATCCCACGTTGACCACGGTGTCCTATCCGGTGAAGGACATGGCCCGTCTGGCCTTTGAGTCACTCTACACCCGCATACGTTTCAAGGCGTTGACGGGTGGTGTTTGCCGTTATTTGGATTCGAGACTAGTTGTGCGTAACAGCACGCTGCTGCATAAGAACATTTGCGGCGCGGCGAAGGCTGCCCCGCATGTTTCTGACAGCAGAAAAAACTGATGACATGGCATGGGAATTTGTGGATTCGGCATATACCCGGTGATTAGGAAGTTGACAAGCACGCAGAACGAAGGAGCAGAAACATGGCCATTTCTCGAACGGCGATCAGTTATTACGGCCTGAACTACGTGGAGCACGCAGAGAAGGATTTTGCGGAGATGCTTGCGCATGGCTGTACCACGGTCGTGCTCGCGATTACGGAATTCGATTTTGATTTTTGGCGGCCGAGCATTGCGGCAATCACGGCAAAGGCCCACGACATGGGTCTCAAAGTGCTGCTGGACACCTGGGGCGTGGGCAAGTACTTCGGTGGTGAGCAGGTCAGTCTCTTTCTTCAGAACAACATTGAGAACCGGCAAGTGTCCGCACTGACCGGCGAGAAATTGAACCACGCGTGTTTCAACACGCAGTCTTTCCGTGACTACTTTCAGCGGATTTGCCTGACCTTGCTGGGTGAGGCCGGGGCGGACGGTTTTTTCTGGGACGAGCCGCATTATGCGTTTCCCAAGTCCTATGCGTCCATCACGGGCGGTGCTGGCGAGGACTGGGCCTGTCGGTGCCCGGTGTGCATGAAGAAATTCAAGGACTACTATGGCTACGACATGCCGAAAGTCATGACTGACGATGTCAAGCAGTTTCGTTGGCGCGAGGCCTTATTCATTTTGGAAGACACCTCTCGTAGGATCAAGGAGATTGATCCGCGGCAGGAAATCACCTGCTGTGTGCATGCCACGCTCAATAGCTACTACGTGTGCGAGTATCGCGGTTATGACAACTGGGACATGGTGGCGTCATCGCCCTATTTCGACGTTTTTTCCACCACGATCATCGCCTGGGAACTGCCGATGGCCTTTTTTGAGAATATCACCCGCCGTACGGTAGAGATGGCGAAGAAATACGGCAAGCAGTCCGAGCGGTGGCTCATGGGTTACTACAAGCAGCCGGCGGATTTTGCTCAGATTGACCATGTAGTCGATCTCTATGATGCGCTGGGTGTGGACCGACTGGGTACTTGGACTTATCGCGGTGGCTTCGGGACGGTGCTGGCCGCGCCTGACGCCTTAAAGCTGTGGGATCGGATTGGCGAGAACTACCTGCGCGTGCTCAAAAAGTAGTAACTAGAGGTAAGGGAGCTGGTCATGGTGAAGATTCTTATTCCGAAAGACGAGGGCATTTTCCGCATTGCGGCGGCCGAGTTTGCGCAGATATGGCGGGTGGCCACGGGGGAGATTCTGCCGGTCGTCCTTGCTGACGACGGCAAAAGCAACCTGGTGGTTCTTGGTTCCGATGCGGTCAACGCCTTCACGCATGAAAAGATCATCAAGGGGGTCATCCCGCAGTTGTGCCTTGCTACCGACAGCGATGCTTACCAGATCATTTCTGCGGAAGAGGCCGGTCGGCATTTGCTTTTCATTGCTGGCGGGCGGCCACGAGCATTGCTCTATGGTGTTTACCGCTTTTTTGAGTGTCGCGCGGACTGCCGGTATTTTTGGGATGGCGATATCATTCCTGTGCGGAAGGGCATCGACTTGACCGGCATGAGCATCTGTGAGAAACCGCGCTTCGAGTACCGCGGCCTCCGTTACTTCGCGCATCGCAGTCTGAAGCGCTTTCAGGCCGAGCATTGGGATTTTGCCGAATGGAAACAGGAAATCGACTGGATTCTCAAGAAACGCCTCAATCTTTTCATGTTGCGCCTTGGCTTGGACGACCTCTTTCAGCGGACCTTTCCGGAAATTGTGTCCTATCCGGACTGGGAGGTGCCCGAGTCCCGTGATCGTTCCTATGACGACCGTAATCTCTTTTGGAGTCTGAAATACCGCGGCGAGCTCCGCCAGCAGATTCTTGCGTATGCACGGGAGCGCGATCTGTTGCATCCCGAGGACGTCGGTACTATGACCCACTGGTACAGCCGTACGCCTCTTGATTACCTGCGGAAAGTCAGGCCGGATTTTATGCCCCAGGCGACGTCCGGCTATGGTGAAGAAACGGGTCTGGTCTGGGATATCCGGCAGGACAAGAATCTCGACGCGTATTTTCAGTTGACCGAAACGCACATCCGGGAGTACGGTTCAGCCACGTTGTTTCACACGATCGGCCTGGCCGAACGCCGCTGCTATGATGACCGGGATGCCAATCACCAGATGAAGCTCTACACTTATCGGCGCATTATTCAGAAGCTGCGGGAGAAGTATCCACATGCGCCGCTGTTGATCGCCAGCTGGGACTTCAGCATGTACTGGACGCCGGAAGAAGTCCGTGAACTCACAGCCGAACTCAATCCCCAGAATACCCTTATCTTCGATTATACGTCCGATACCGATGACGAACTGCGGACATTCCAGAACTGGGACTTGGTGAATAAATTCCCGTGGATTTATGGCATTTTTCATGCTTTTGAGCCGGAGACCGAAATTCGTGGCAACTATGCCGCCATTGAGCGGCGTTTGCCCATAGCCGTGGCCGATCCGATGTGCAAGGGCATGGTGCTTTGGCCGGAATGCTCACATACGGATACGCTCATGTTGGAGTATCTGGCGGCCAATGCGTGGAATCCCAGTCGCGAGACTATCGCCATTGAGTCATTTGTGGAGCAATTCTGCTCGCGTCGCTACGTTGGCGCGAACAGCGCCGCCATGGCGGCGATTTGGCGGGAAGCCCTGCCGCTGATCAAGGAGCGGTTTTGGAATGGCTTTGGGGCCCAGAACAAACAGTATTCGGAGATGGCGTTCCGGATCTTGCCCAGTATCCTGCAAATGACCACTGAGCGCGTGTGCCGCGCCGGCCATTTTGTCCGTCGTCTGGCCGAGCCGATTACGGCCGCCCCGGGCATTTTCCGGCACTTGGCGGCTATTGATCTGCGTGATGCGCATGAATTTGTGCTGCGGGACCTGCTAGATTTGGGGCGGACTACCGCCGTACGCGCGCTTCATTTCGGCTTGTGCCGGTTGATTGTCGCGATGGACGCGTGGCATGACGGCAAGGATAACGCAGCGGATATCCGCAGGCTTATGGAACGTAATCAGGCCATGTTGGTCCTGCTGGGTGAGCTTTTGGCCGCGCATGACGAGTATTCGCTGTACGCGTCACTCCAGGACCTCCAGGCCCAGCAAGACTGCAATCCGCGATTTGAGCACACGCTAAAGGGCAATGCCGAAAATGGCTACTGTCGCGCTTTCATCACCGAATTGATCACGGAGGTCTATCTGCCCGAAATGGCCGCCGCCGCCGGGGAAATTGAGCGCTGGTTGCAGGCGGGGCGGCGTCTGCGCATGACCTACAGTGGCAAAGACCTCGAGGCAATTAAAAAGCCGATCGTGGACGAATTTTACCGCAAGCCACTGGCCGATATGGCGCCAGTGCGTCCGGCGGCATACGCGAATTTGGCTGTCACCTTGGAAAAATTGGCCGTGGAAACCGCTGCAATCATATCATGAAGGAGCTGAAATGAGTACACTCAACGATTTTGGTTATGTCGAGAAAGCGGTGGCCAATATCCGCAAGGTCGTCGACGAGCAGGGCGTGAACATACACCGCGCGGCTGAGTTGATGGCCGACGCCATTGCGGCGGACCGGCTGATCAACGTCTATGCCGGTGGCGGTCATACCACTCTGGCGATGGGCGAGATGTTTTTTCGTGCTGGCGGCCTAGCCAACATCAATCCGATTATGGAGACGGGGCTATCGGTATTTAACCAGGCGCTTAAGTACCTGGAACTCGAGCGCACAGTCAATTATGGCCGGTCGATCATGAAGTACTACGACTTGCAGAAGGACGACGTGCTGATCATCTTCCACAATATTGGCATCAACCCGGCCACGATTGACGCGGCGATGGAAGCGAAAGAACGCGAAGTGAAGATTATTGCCGTGGCCAGCTCATATTGGCAAAATGAAATGCCCGCCGACCACTTCATCCGCCACCCGTCGGGCAAGAATGTCTTTGATTTTGCGGACGTGTGCATTGACGACTACAACCCCGTCGGGGATGCCATTGTTAATGTGCCTGGCTTGGTCACGCCCATTGGCCCGGTGTCGAATGTGGTTGATTTCACGATTGCGCATCTGCTGGAAATCGAAACCGTGCGGGTCTGCGTGGAACGTGGCGTCGTGCCGCCAGTCTGGAACAGCGCGAATACGCCAGGCGGTGACGCGAAGAACGCCGCGTATGTGAAGAAGTACAAACCGCTGGTGAAGAATCTGTGAACGTACCAGCGCGTGGTTGACAAGAGAGGCCTTGGCCCTGACCAGGGAAAACACGAGGGCAAAAAATGACCGATATATCCCGTTTTGCTCGCGTTGCGCTGTCCGCAGTGACGGTGTTTGGCGCCGGCATAGAGAGGCAAGGAGATTGGCGATGCGACTTAAGAAAATGAATAATGCGTTGCAGATGCTCTGTGGCAAGTACCCCGCTAAGGCCGAGGGTGTGCTGGTTAAGAACACTGCAGGCGCCATGGGGGCACCTGCGGCATTGGCAATGGCCGACGGTAAGACCGTGAAGCTCTTGCCTTGGCGTCGGGAACGCCGTTTTGTCGAACTGAAGAATTTGGTGGACAACAGGACGTTGGACGGCGTGTCCACGCTGCGTTTTGCGAGCATGGCGTCCGGGAGGACGCTTTCCGCGCTGCTGTATCGCGAGCTCGACCTCTGTGAGTTTTTGGGTGAATCCGGCATTATGTCGGGGTTTGCGGTATGTAACGGCAAGACCGCGAATGTCATTGTGAAATTACACGATGGCAAGAGTTGCAGCGTGGAGTGCTCTGGGGCGCTTCCTGCTGGCACAGAGCCTATTGATCGCCATGAGATTATTGCCCGGCGTGGTGTGGCCTGTGACCGCGCGGTGGACACGCAGGTCCCGCAGGCATCCATCTACGTCTTTGCTCAGGACGGCGAGAGCCGTTTCACGGATGGCGACAGCGAGTTGTTCGGGTTTGACCATGATGAGGCACTACTGATTCGCGCGGCGTTTGCCGTGCTGGCCGAGCCGCCTTTGGCCGAGTTGTGGAATGTGCTTGACGCCAGGCTGGTGAAGCGCACGGCGGAGATTCTCGCAACGGACAAGAGTGGAAAGCCGGTGCTGTATAAGGAGGGCGAGTAATGATGAAGCCAGTAAAAATAGCCATGATGGCCTTGACCCACGGACACACTCGGAAGTACTATCAGACTTTACGAGAAAATGCCAAGCTCGACTGGGTCGCGTCTTGCGCCGCCGATGCGGAGGCCAAGGCCGTTTACGCCCTGTACGAGACGAAAGTGCCTTGCTACTTGAGCGCGGAGGAGATGTTCAAGCAGCATCCCGATATTCAAGCAGTTGTCATTGCCTCGGCAAACGATCAGCATCTTCGGGACATGACGCTCTGCGCGGAGCGGGGCGTGCATATTCTCTCCATGAAGATACCCACCTTCGTGCCGGAGGAATACGACGACATGATCAAGGTCGTCGACAAGGCGGGTATCGTCTGCCAGATTGAGTTGGAAATGCACTACAATCCCGTGGTCATGCGTTTGCGGAAGCTCATGGCAGACGGCGTGATTGGCAAGGTTCTGTCGTTGCAGGCGACCAATATTACTTTGTCACCGGCGTGGGCTTTTCCCTGGCAGGGCGTTCCCGAGGCCAGTTATGGTCGGCGGGTGCCATTGCGCCGTGGCGATCACCGTTTTCGCGGCGGCGCGCTGTGCGACCATCCGCATGTTTTCGATTTGATCCGCTGGTTGACGGGTGCGGACTTTGCTTATGTCTATTCGGAGGTCGCGCCGAATCTGCGACCGGATTTAGAGGTCGAGGACATGATCTTGGTCAATGGCAAGATGACGGACGGTACGGCATTTTTATTCGATCCGTCATGGTCGCGCATGGAGGAACGTCTCAAGGTTCCGGGGCCGGGCTGGGAGGTCTTCCCGAAGCGCATGGAGGTCAATCTCAGCATCATCGGCGAGAAAGGAACGATCATGTGCGACTGCTTCGGACCGAACATTTATCACAATGGCGCGCCCAATGACCGCTACACGGTGCAGTACACCTACTTCGATGAATGGATTGGACTGATCGACGAATTCGTCGCCTGCATTCGCGAGCACAAGACGCCGAAAATAAACCTGCAATGGCATCGCCAGACCATCGATTGCATGAATGCATGCTATCGGAGTATTGATGCCAGCGCGCCAGTCAAGGTCTGCTGAATGAAAGGAAAGGAGCCCTAGACGATGGAGGCCAAAGAGGAACGTTATTTACTCGACCGGCTGATACCGGTGCCAAAAGACATCAGTTTCAAAAACGGCAAAGACTACGCCCTGCGGGAGCGCTGTCGGGTAGTCATTTACGCCGCGGATGTGGCGGACGTCGACACGCAGGTGCCGGCGCTTTTCCGACAGTACTGGCGAGTCACGCCGGCGTTGAGCGTCTCAAGTGACAGGAAGCAGTCTGGTTTATCGGCAGACGCCTACAGCATTCGCGTCAGGGAGAAGCAGCTCGTGATCAGCGCAAAAGGCCTGACGGGGTTGACGAACGCCTTGAAGACCCTACGCCAACTGGCAGAAGTCGAACGCGGAACCGAAAAAGTCGGCGGGTACTTTCTGGTTCCGTGTGACATTGATGACGACGCGGCTATGGCTTTCCGCGGTGTCCACCTGTGCATTTTTCCGGAAACGGAGTTGTGGGACATCGAAAAGCAAATTCGCCTGGCGGCTTATCACAAATTCAATCACGCCGTGATTGAAGTCTGGGGTGTTTTTCCCTTCGTGTCCCATCCCGAATTCTGTTTTCGGGACCGCCGTCTGCCGCTGCACGAATTCCGGCGTCTGATTGCGTTGGGCAAGGAGCTGGGCGTGACGCTAATTCCCCAATTCAACATTCTCGGTCACGCGTCAGCCGCTCGGGGGGCCATCGGCAAGCATGCGGTGCTGGACAGCCATCCCGAGCTCCAGCCTTTGTTTGAGCCGGATGGCTGGGCGTGGTGCTTGACTAACCCTAATACGCGGCGAATACTAGCGGATTTGATAGTCGAGTTGCACGAGTTTTTCGGCAACCCGGGCTTCTTTCACATTGGTTGCGACGAGGCGGACCATTTGGGAACCTGTCAGGCCTGCCGGCGGGAAAAACTGGACGCCTTGGTACTGGATCATCTCCTGCATTTTCACCAGTTGCTGACCAGTCGTGGTGCACGGGTGCTGATGTGGCACGACATGCTTCTTGACAAGGATGATGAGCGCTGGAAGGGGTATATCGTCAACGGCCAATCCGAACAGGGACTGCATACGCTATACCAAAAACTGCCGAGGGATATCGTTATCTGCGATTGGCAGTACCACTATAAAGAAAAACTCGCGGGCAACGAGCCGACGTGGCCGACCGTCAAATTCTTCCGTGACGAGGGCTTTGCGACCTTGGTGTGTCCCTGGCTCAATCAGGATGGCATTTGTTCGCTTGGTCAGCTTGCCGCGCAGGAAAAATTACTTGGTCTGCTTGAGACGACGTGGCACATCAATCACCGCACGCAGTATGACACTATCTACAGTGTTGCCGCAAATGCGGCGTGGAATCCCTTTGGTCAGCGACTTGGCGCCGGACGGCATGACCTGTTGTTGGCAACGACCCAGCATCTGCGGCAGGTCATGCAGGACATGGGCTGTTCCGGCTATGAGCGTTGCGGTTTCAACCAACTGCAAGTGAATGCGGGAGTCATACCATACCCGGAATAAGTTCGTTCGCCGTGCGGCCATTTTCGGTTTGGGTCTGTGGTCGTAATGACGTTGGCCATATATGCGAGCGCGCCGTGATGAACAAGATCATCACGGCGTAATCGGTCAGTAACCACCCCGGTGGGGAAAACACCGGGGACAATTTGCAGGAAACCCACGGCCAACCGCCGCCCTGCCATTACCCATGGGTGGCTAACCAGGCAGCGGATTTCATAGGAGCAATGCTCTTCACATAGCATGCGGTAATCGCCGGCCATGAGTTGATTGGTAACCATGCACAAGATCATTCGCCGAGGT
>Ga0172378_10007430_pt1 | contig 10198 bp, 7 predicted proteins | sample GrowelOW332metaG_FD_119755 | JGI IMG/M metagenome (GOLD analysis project Ga0172378, IMG submission 119755) | Groundwater microbial communities from an aquifer near a municipal landfill in Southern Ontario, Canada - Pumphouse #3_1 metaG | ecosystem: Environmental > Aquatic > Deep subsurface >... | reverse complement strand
GTCGGTTACGTCAAAGTTGATGATAAAAAACTAAAAGGAGAGGTCATTCGTATCCGCGGCGATATAGCTCAGATGCAGGTATATGAAATGACCAACGGTATTAAAGCGGGTGATGAAGTAGAATTTACCGGTGATTTGCTCTGCGCCCAGCTGGGACCGGGACTTCTTGGCCAGATATATGATGGTCTTCAAAATCCGCTGCCACTTGTTGCGGAAAAAGCAGGATTTTTTCTTGAAAGAGGCGTTTATGTAGATCCTCTTTCAAAGACCGCAAAATGGGATTTTACGCCGATTGTGAAAATCGGTGATACTGTTTACAGGGGCGATCCGGTGGGGACTGTTCCGGAAGGTTCGTTTATCCATAAAATTCTTGTTCCGTTTGATATGTACGGTACATATAAAGTGAAGGAAATTACTCCAGCCGGTTCCTACACGATTGAAGATACGATGGCTGTTCTGGAAGATGAAAAAGGTAAAATACATAAAATCAGTATGACGTTCAAATGGCCGGTCAAGCGTGCAGTAGACTGTTATGCTGAACGGCTTGCACCGACAGAAACAATGGTTACAAAAACACGTCTTATTGACACTTTTTTTCCGGTTGCAAAGGGGGGAACATATTGTATTCCAGGTCCCTTCGGTGCGGGAAAGACGGTTATTCAGCATACGACGAGCCGTCATGCCGACGTTGATATCGTAATCATTGCGGCGTGTGGTGAACGTGCAGGTGAAGTGGTTGAAACAATCAAGGAATTTCCAAAGCTCACTGATCCGCGTACAGGCGAAACGCTTATGAAGCGTACCATTATTATCTGTAATACGTCTTCCATGCCGGTTGCGTCGCGTGAAGCTTCCGTTTATACAAGCGTCACGCTTGCAGAATATTATCGTCAGATGGGATTGAACGTTCTGCTTCTTGCCGACTCAACCTCACGCTGGGCACAGGCTCTGCGTGAAATGAGCGGAAGGCTTGAAGAGATTCCGGGAGAAGAGGCTTTTCCCGCGTACCTTGAGTCGTACATAGCTGCGTTTTATGAACGTGCGGGTGTTGTTCGTCTCCGTGACGGTTCAAGAGGATCCGTCACAATCGGCGGTACAGTATCTCCTGCCGGTGGTAACTTTGAAGAACCTGTCACACAGGCGACACTGAAAGTTGTCGGTGCATTTCATGGACTTACACGGGAACGTTCCGACGCACGAAGATTCCCTGCAATCGATCCTATTAATTCATGGTCGAAATATCACAGCATAATCCGCGAAGACTGGGTTGATTATGCACGCAGTGCGTACAAGCACGGGGTCGAAGTAAATCAGATGATGAAAGTTATCGGTGAAGAAGGAACTACGACGGAAGATTATATCGATTATCTTAAAAGTGAATTTCTCGATAACGTCTATTTTCAGCAGGATTCGTTCGATGCGGTCGATTCATCGGTTTCAGTCGAACGACAGACATATACGTTCAGAAAAGTGCTTACGATTCTTGGATCGGACTTTGATCTTGAATCGAAAGACGATGCACGTGCATATTTCAACTCTCTCCGTCAGGTATTTCTTGACTGGAACTTTTCGGAATGGAAGAGCGGTCCGTTCGTTGAAAATGAAAAGAAAATCGATGAACTTTATGTTCAAAAAAACGGCAGGCTGCAGGATGATGCAGTAAAATTACTCAAGGACGGTGAATAAGTATGAATAAAATATACTCAAGAATTGAATCAATCACCGGCAGTGTCATTACAGTGAAAGCCGACAATATCCGTTATGGTGAACTTGCCGAAATTGAAACACGTTTTGGCAAATCGCTTGCCGAAGTTAATAAGATTAACGGAGACACGGTTTCCCTGCAGGTATTTGCCGGTGGACGCGGCGTTTCAACTGGTGATCATATCAAATTTCTAGGCCATCAGATGGAAGTCAGCTTCAGTGATAATTTACTTGGACGAATTTTCAACGGTTCGGCAGAACCCCGGGACAAAGGTCCGGCTCTTGTTGACAACCTTGTTACAATTGGTGGTCCGTCCGTAAATCCGTGCAAGCGTATTATGGCAAACCGAATGATTCGTACCGGTATTCCAATGATAGACATGTTCAATACGCTCGTTGTTTCCCAGAAGCTGCCTGTTTTCAGCATTTCAGGAGAACCGTATAACCAGCTGCTGGCACGTATTGCCATGCAGGCTCAGGTAGATGTTATCGTACTTGGCGGTATGGGACTGAAATACGATGATTATCTGTATTTTAAGAATACTCTTGAAAACGGCGGTGCTATGAGCCGGACAGTTATGTTCATCCATACGGCCGCGGATCCGACAGTAGAGTGCATGAAGGTGCCGGACCTGAGTCTTGCAGTTGCAGAGCAGTTTGCGCTTCAGGGAAAGGATGTACTTGTTCTTCTTACGGATATGACTAACTTTGCGGATGCGATGAAGGAGATTGCAATTACACAGGAGCAGGTTCCGTCGAACCGAGGTTATCCGGGAGATTTGTACAGCCAGCTTGCCTCGCGCTATGAAAAGGCTGTTGACTTCGAAGGTGCCGGTTCCGTTACAATTCTTGCCGTTACTACAATGCCAGGCGACGATGTTACGCATCCTGTTCCCGACAATACAGGATATATTACGGAAGGTCAGTACTATCTCAAGGGTGGAAGAATCGAACCGTTCGGAAGTCTTTCCCGTTTGAAACAGAATGTGAACAAAAACACACGGGACGACCACCGGACGCTTATGGACGTTATGATTCGTCTGTACGCCGAATATAAAGACACACTTGAAAAGAAATCCATGGGTTTCATGATGAGTGTATGGGATGAGAAGCTCATAAAATACGGCAGGGAATTCGAAAACGAGATGATGGATCTTTCCAAAAATATACCACTTGAAGATGCACTTGACCTCGGCTGGAAGATTCTGTCTGACTGCTTCGATAAGGAAGAAACGGGAATCAAATCGGAGCTTATCAAAAAATACTGGCCTAAGAAGGACTAAGGGGCTTACTTCATGGCAAAAATAAAGCTGACAAAAAATGAGTTGAAGACACAGAAAGATGCACTGAAAATGTTTCAGCGGTATCTTCCGACACTCACACTTAAAAAACAGCAGCTTCAGACAGAGATCCGTGCCATTGACGCAAAGGCAAAAAAAATTCGTGCAGAGCGCGAAGCCCTTGAAAAAGAATTCGATGAATGGATTTCCGTATTCGGCGAGGAGGATGCGTTCAAGCCGGAAATGGTAACTGTACGCAATATACGTAAAAGTACAGGGAATATTGCAGGTGTTATGATTCCTGTATATGAAGGTGCCGATTTTTCACGTGGTGAGTATAATTTGTATGCAACACCTTTGTGGATAGATATGGCTGCCGATCGTATGGAAAAAGCGCTCTCGCTTGATCTTGAAGCTGAAGTTCTTGACGAGCAGGTACGGCTTCTTTCAAAGGAACTGCGGACGACAACGCAGCGTGTAAACCTTTTTGAGAAAGTAAAAATACCAGAAACAAAGAAAAATATCAAAAAAATTACCGTATTTCTCGGCGACGAACAGGTAGCTGCAGTTGTACGCAGTAAGATTTCTAAGAAGAAGCTGGAGGCTGTTGCAGAATGATAGTACCTATGAAAAGAGTCTCCCTCGTTATTCTTGAAAGAGAAAAATTTGAAGTACTTACAAAACTTCGTAAACTGGGAGTTGTTCATCTTGATCGTATCGAAGGTACGGGAGAGAAACTTGCAGCTTTGAAAGAAAATAATGCGGGTGCAGTACAGACTATATCCATTCTTTCGGAAATAAAACTGCCAAAGAATACGAAATCTGCTGTTGTTCCTGAATTGAACGACAGAGAACTGGTAGAAAAATGTGCGGAAGTCATCAGTCTTACCGAACAGAAAAAATCGTTATTTGAGGAGATTTCTTCGGATGCATCGGAGCTTGAACGTTTCGAAAAATGGGGTAGTGTGAATCCGGATGATTTTTCTTATCTTGCCGGGAAAGGTATTTCTCTCGTCATGTATGAAATTCCTGCCGACAAATACGGCGGAATCGATAAATCAATCGATACGATTCTTGTTAATTCCGGGAAAAAGGATGTGCGTTTTCTGCTTTTGTCTAAAGGCAGTGAGCGTCCGGAAGGATTACCTCCTGAGGCATTTGAGGTTCCTGTACCACGATGTTCAACTGAAGATCTTGAAGTTGAAATCGAGAGGGACAAAAAACGTATAAACGACATTGAAGGTGAACTTACAAAAAATACTGTTTATATAGATCAGATAACTACGTTCCAGACCAGACTTGAAAAAGAAATTGAGTTTGAAAATGTATATTCAGGGATGGAAAAAGAAAGTCCTGAAAAGGAAACTTCTCTTGCATGGATTTCCGGTTATGTTCCGGTTGATAGTTTTGAAAATCTGAAAGCTGCTGCGACAAAGAATGAATGGGCGCTTGCTTCTGCCGATCCTGAACAGGAGGATGATCCTCCGACGAAACTTCGCAACAACAAACTGGTAAGTCTGATCTATCCGCTTACAGATTTTCTTGGGACAGTTCCCGGTTACCGCGAATTCGACATCTCCGGATGGTTTCTGCTGTTTTTTACGATTTTCTTTGGAATGATTTTTGGCGACGGCGGGTATGGACTGCTTATTGTATCTGGGGCACTTGCACTGATTTTTAAAACCAGAAAAAATACTAAAACTGTAAATTCAGGACTGAAACTGCTTTTGCTTCTGGGACTGGCAACTGTCGCATGGGGAACTATTACGTGTACGTGGTTCGGACTCACAATGGAACAGATCCCCGGATGGCTTAAAATGCTTTCCATACCATCACTGTCAAGTGCATATACTCAGCAGTTTGACGGCGTTCATTCTCTGCTTACCACAGACCAAAACCTTCAGATATTCTGCTTCACGCTTGCACTTATTCAGCTGTCAGTCGCGCATCTTAAATGTATCGTTCGTGACAGTAAATCTCTCAAGTGTATAGGTGATTTAGGTGCACTGTTCATGCTGTGGGGAATGTTCTATGTCGTTCTTATGCTTGTTGTGAGTGGAACTATATTCAGCCTTGATAAAATTGTTGCCGGTATTCCTGTAGGAACAGTTGCTCTTGCACTTATTGGAGGAGGATTTGTCATGAATTTCGTTTTCTCCAATTACGACGGTAGTATCGGAAAATCAATACTTGAAAGCTGTAAAAATATAATTTCGGTCATTCTGGGAGTTGTGAATGTATTTTCGGATATTGTTTCATATATCCGTCTGTGGGCCGTTGCACTTGCAGGAAGCGCAATATCGAACACTGTAAATCAAATGGCAGGTCCCATGTGGGGGCATGCTGTATTATTCCTTGCATTTGTTGTACTGCTTGTATTCGGTCACGGACTGAACATTATGCTGAATGTTCTTTCTGTTATTGTTCACGGAGTACGTCTTAATACATTGGAATTTTCCAGCCATCTCGGTATGGCCTGGTCAGGATATAAATATCAGCCGTTCAGCGAATCGGCAAATAATTGAATAGGAGATAATTATGAATTTTGGAATGCTTGGTGCAGGTTTAGTAATGGGGCTTGCCGCTATCGGCTCAGCTTTTGGTCTTGGTATTGCAGGTCAGGGAGCAATCGGTGCATGGAAGCGTTGTTATGTAAACAACAAACCTGCACCTTTCATCCTTACTGTTTTTGCAGGCGCTCCGCTTACACAGACAATTTATGGTTTTCTGCTCATGCAGCGTATGACCACTTCGCAGAAAGACCCGTGGTTTCTTCTTGGCCTCGGAGTTGCTTCCGGCCTTGCAATGGGGGCTTCAGCTATCGCACAGGGACAGGCCGGTGCTGCAGGTTCCGATGCTCTGGGCGAGACAGGAAAAGGGTTTGCACAGTATATCATGGTTGTCGGTCTTTGTGAAACGGTAGCATTGTTCTCAATGGTATTCAGCATGATAGTGTGTTAATAAGAAAATGACATCCTTGTCATTTTCTTATTGCGGGAACTGTTCTGGCTCGCAGAATTATCTCGCCGGAGTTCCCGCTTTACAAAAGCGGCATCCATGCCTTGCACTGAAATTGCGGGAACTGTTCTGGCTCGCAGAATTATCTCGCCGGAGTTTCCGCTTTACAAATGCTGCATCCATGCCCGCTTGATGAGCGTGTATTGACTTGATATACAAACTCCATTACTTTGGTAGTGGAGTTTTTTTTAACAGGAAGAAAAATGACTACAAAAAAAGTATATATCGGCGGTAAAGGAAAGACTAAGCGGGTCGCCATAGGCGGAGACGCACCGGTCACTGTTCAGACTATGTGGAAAGAACCGATTGCAGGACTTGATAATGATACAGAAAAACGAACGGAACTTGTAAAAAAAATCAATTCGCTGCAGATGCTGGGATGTGATATACTTCGTTTTGCTGTACCGGATATGGACAGCGCCCATGCACTATGTGCAATTGCATCGGAAACAACGATGCCGCTCGTCGCCGATATACACTTTGATTATCGTCTTGCGCTCGAATGTCTCAAAGGTACTGTAGCCGCGATCCGTATTAATCCGGGGAATATAGGTAAAAGAGAATATGTTGAAGCTGTCGTAAACGGCTGTCGTTCAAAAGACGTCGCGATACGAATCGGTGTAAATACCGGAAGTCTTCCAAAAGACCTGGAATTACTGGTAGAAAGTGAAAAAATAGGGAGAGCAGAAGCACTGGCAGAAACTGCAGCGCGGGAAGCGGCTGTATTTGATGAACTTGCTTTTAATCAGGTAATAGTAAGTATGAAGGCGTCTTCTGTACGTGAAACAATAGATGCTAACGAAATATTCGCAAAAAAATATGAAATTCCACTTCACATCGGTGTTACAGAGGCAGGCCCTCTTATTACGGGAGTTATAAAAAGCACTCTCGCATTCAGCATGCTTCTTAACGAAGGAATTGGTTCTACAATCCGTGTAAGTCTTTCATCATCACCCGAAAACGAAGTGATTGCGGGACGGGAGATTTTGTATGAATGCGGAAAAAGAAGCGGCGGTGTGCGCATTGTATCGTGTCCAAGGTGCGGACGTCAGGGATTTGACGTTCATGCGTTTGTGAACCGCTGGCAGAATGAGTTGCTGTCTTTGGATAAAAATATCACAGTTGCTGTTATGGGATGCGTTGTAAACGGACCTGGTGAAGGAAAACATGCCGATATAGGTATTGCAGGTGCCGGTGGAAAAGCAATTATTTTCAGGAAAGGAAAAATAGTTCGAACAATCGATGAAAAAGATGCCGATAAAGTATTCAGAGAGGAATTGCATACCCTTTGAAAACTAAAAATATAAAAGAAAATATTCTTATTTTATAATTTCAATATTTCTATGTTTTTTTGTCACCGCTGACGAAAAACCTAAAAAACCGTTGTCTTTGAACAATGACATACGATTACTTCGGGATGCACGTGATGAATACCGGTCCGGAAACTACGGAGAAGCATTACGTCTTGCCGACGAAGCAAAAATTGAGCGGAAAAATCAGGTTATGTGGGAAATATATACGCTGCAGAATTCTTTTAAATCTTTTGAGGTAAAGAAAGCTGCTGATTTGCTTTCGGCAATAATACCCATTTTGGAAAAAAGGCAGGAATATGATTCTCTTGAAATAATACGGAGATATGAAACGAAAATGTCCGCATCATATTTCAATGATTCAGCATCCCGTCTTATTGCTTATATCAGTGGACGGAAGAATTTTCCCGAAGCGGACTGGATTATCGGCGATGTCTATAAATATGACGGTGAATACGAACTTGCAAAAGCATATCTTCTTTCTGCATGGCATAATGCACAGCTGCTGGACGTAAGCGACGAACAGTATGATATTCTGTACAGTCTTGCAGATATTGCTTATATTGGTAAAGATATGGAAAACTATGAGGCAGATCTGCTGCTTATTGTAAGTGACGACAAGTATTTCAGAAATGTTGATTTGAACGACGCAATGATGCTGATTATGCGGAGTAAAAAAGCGGGTTCAATGGAAAAGTTTTTCAAGTTGTTTCGTTCTGACGATTCACGTTCTATTTCTGCATATTTTAAATTAGCGGATTATTATAATACAGATAATAAAGATAAAGCATTGAAGGCCAGTGCTCTCGGTGTACTTACCTGTTTTACGAAAATGTATACAGCCGTAAAACAGCGTGATCCCGAATTTGAATATGCACAGTTGTCTTCTCTTTTTGAAGAGATTGCAAAATATACTGATATTATTGACTGGGCAGAGACAAACGGTGTATGGACTGGATTTATTGATTTTGCACAAAGAATGAATAAAGATGGGGACAGCAGTTTTTCAAAGGATTTATATACGGTACTGGCCGGATACATACCTGATGAATATTGTAAAAAACAGGCTGAACATGCTCTGAAAAACTTTACTCAATAGGCCAGACCAACTCCAACCGATATTTCATAAGTAGATACACTATCGCGCCAGTCGGTATTTATCCATTTTTTCAGGAGCAGACGTCCAAGGTCCACGCCTATACTGCCTCTTATCTGGATGCTGCGCCATTTTGTTGGATATACGATACCTTCTAATCCGGCACAATAAAATCCATCTTTATAGTCAAAATTCGATCCGGTCGCAACATTGTTGAACAATGCAAAATCAACAAAAGGAGAAACCTGTGCTTCAAAGTTGAGTTTTGAAAACAGCCTGTTTTTTATGAAATTTGTGGAGAAAAGATGAACCGGCAGATCAAGATTGACGACCAGAGCACTCGGAGTGGAACAGGCATACGTATCTCCATATGTTTTTTTATTGTTTGTATATGAAGAATTAAAGTACTGATCATCTCTGATGCCCCTAAGACGGCCTCCGATTTTTTCTGTGTCGTTCACACTTGTAAAGAAATAAACATCCGTGCAGAAACCGGTATATTTCCAGCCTTTATACGCTTTTACTTCGATCGAGAATTTAGGAGCAAGTGTGTCTCTTGTAAAATTATACGTGAAAGACTGGGTAGTAGAAGCTGATACACCGTTGCGGTAGTTGTTTTCCCAGTTTATCCGTGAAGTCGATATAGTCTGGCCGATTGCCGCGCGGGGTCCATAAAAATCGGAATCGTCAGATGATATACCGTCGAAGTCCCAATAATAATTAGCGCTGACGTACGGTGTGTAATAAACATTCCCCCAGTCTTCAACACGCTGAAGTACTGTTGGAATAGACAACTTCGATGACTCAGTGAAATACGTGTCATCCCCGTATTTTGAATAGTCAAAATTACGGTTAGAACCCTGATCTAAAGAAAGATCAACAGAACACCGTCTGCTTATCGGAACGGAAACAGTTAATCCTGTCATTGCCTTCCATTCCGGTGAATATTTTCCGATGGTGTACGAAAGGGAGTAGTCGTTTGACCATGTTGCATCAAAACTATTGAGCGAGAACGGATAATCGAATAAAAAATTAAATCCCAGAACAGTGCTTAATGGTTCGTCCTCCGAATCCTGTTTGAGAGCAAAATTGATATCGCTGGACATGCTGTTCATACTCCCCAGAAAGTTTGTGTCTTTCAGTTTAAGCTTGAGTATAAAACCGGAGTTTGAATCGTATTTCGGATACGGAACACCGACGAAATGAAAAGAATCTTTCAGATTTACGGTGAGACTTACAAGACAGAAATCATCTGAGTCGGGACTAGTTGTTGTATAGTCGACTTTTACTTCTTCAAAAAAACGCGTATTTTCAAGCTGCTGCGTATAATCACGAAGATATGCAGCAAGTGCATTTTCATCAGGAAAGATTGTAGTTCTGTCCACTTCAACATTCCGTTCAATAACGGAACTTCTCGTCATTCCTGTGATATTATATGAGACACTGTTTATTCGATAAGAAGAAGAAAACACAGGAACACCAAAAATAAGAAATACCACTGCTGCGACTGGAAAAACCCTTTTCATGATCAATATGCACCTTTACCTTTTATTACTACCCAGATAGTTTTTATAATTATCCAGATGTCAAGCCAGATTGACCAGTTCTGAATATAGTATGTATCGAGTGTTATGCGCTCCTCGTATTCCGTGTCAGAGCGGCCCGATGTCTGCCACATTCCCGAAAGCCCCGGAGTTACCGAAAGAATATAATCAGCGCTGTCGCCGTATTTTGCAAGTTCACCGTCAGTTACGGGTCTTGGACCCACGAAACTCATCTGACCCAGGAAT